>PVMK01136834.1_pt1 | contig 40333 bp, 38 predicted proteins | sample 1853481 | NCBI WGS metagenome assembly PVMK01 (sample SAMN08533507, study PRJNA380276) | Marine sediment metagenome, whole genome shotgun sequencing project.
ACCCGCGGTATCGATCAGTTCGTACTTGACACCCGCATATTCGGTGAAGGTACTGATGCTGTCCCGCGTCGTACCTGGTTGATCGAACGCCATGACACGTTCTTCGCCCAGCATGCGATTGACCAATGTTGATTTGCCCACATTCGGCCGACCGACAATTGCCAGACGTATACGATCCCTGTCCTGTTCTGGATCAGCATCGTCATCTTCAAGCGTTGGTAACACGCTGGTGGCGGCTTCCATCAGGTCCGACATACCCCGGCGGTGTGAGGCCGCTACGGGTAAAGCCGGTCCCATTCCGAGAGCGGTGAATTCCGCCAGTGCGATATCCGGGTCAGTGCCATCGGTTTTGTTGCCGATTAAAAGTACCTGGCGGTCGTGCTGACGTAAAAGTTGGCTGATTTCCTCGTCTTCATGTGTCAGCCCTTCCCTTGCACTGACCACGAACAAAACCAGTTGGGACTCTACAATGGCCTGGTGAACCTGTTTGGCCGTCAGGTAATCGATACCTTCAGCCTGACCGACAAGACCGCCTGTATCAATAAGCACGCATGGCCGCTCACCCACATCACTGATGCCATACTGACGATCACGGGTAACACCCGGTATGTCAGCGACCAGCGCATCACGGGTGCGGGTCAAAGCATTGAAAAGTGTGGATTTACCGACATTTGGCCGGCCAACGATGGCAACAACGGGTAACATGAGATTACGGTATCTTCAGGGGTTCAGGAATGGCATCATCATACATTAATTGAGTGCGGCACCTGCCCTGAATGCGGTCAATTCACCCTTTTTGGTCATGACATACAGCGTATTGCCAACCACCAGCGGGGGCCCGGAAAACCCCTTGCCACCGACTTTTTCACGCGCGGCAAAATGGCCGTCGCTGATATTGATCCAGTGCAGGTAACCTTCCTGGTCACCGACCACCACAAAGCTGCCATAAAAAACCGGACGGGTCAGACCTCTGCGCTGTAATTGGTCAAGCTTCCAGGACTCGGCGCCATTGCGCCGGTCCAGCAACCACAGATTACCGTCCTTGTCACTCAGCGCCAGGTTAATACGGTCTATCGAAACACCCGTGGCCGAGGAAATGTCCTTGAACCATAGCAAACGGCCGGAATCCGCAGCCAGCGAAGCCAGGCGGTTTTTATAGCTTGAGACCAACAGATCAGAGGCAATGAAAACCAGTTGCCCATCGATGTCAGACAGACGATCCAATTCGGTCCGGCCTTCTACGGTAACCAGTGTCTGTTCCCACATCAGGGTGCCGTCATCCAGTCGCAAGGCCACGACCTGACCGCCATCGTAGCCGATAAAGACAACACCGGCCCTCAGTAACACTGGCGCATTGCCCCTGAGGGTCAGTAACGGAACGTTATGATCATAAATCCAAACCCGTTGACCGGTATCGGCGTCCAGGCCGAACACCCGTCCATCGATGCAACGCACGACCACAATGCCATCGGCTTCTGCGGGTGCTGCAAGTACTTCGGAGGTTACCGTTGCCGACCAGAGCTGGGTGCCGGTAGATGCATCGAATGCAAAAACTTCACCATCCTGCGTGCCCATCAGCAACAGATTATCGGAAATGCCCGGGCCACCGGTAAACGGCAGCTTGGTCTTGATCTCCCATAGTTTACGTCCGTTATCGGCATCAACAGCCATCAGCAGACCCTTGTAATCGGCGGCATATAGCGAACCTGATGAATATACAGGCCTGAGTTGCCGGCCTGCTTTGTCGAGGCCCTTGCCAACACCGGTGGACCATACTTTGCCTACCTTGAGTGTTGCTTCAAACTCCACCAGTTCAGCGGGGGCATCAGCATCATCGTCATCACCCCAACTTTTTATCCAGCTGCAACCATTGAGCAGTAACACTGCTGCCAAGGCAGGGTAAAGCCACTGCCTCACATTTCACCCCCGCCAGCATTTACCTCTACCTCACTTCCCTCTGCATCACCCGTACCGAGCGCTTCCAGCTTAATGGTCAGAAACTCCCGGTTTCCAACACCTTCCTCCAGTGTATCCAGTGAGGTTTCATAACTCTGGATGGCGAGCTCTATTTCACCGTTTGCGAGGTGGATATCACCACGTATTTCGGCAAATTGTGATTCAAAACCCACTGTTGAAGGCGCCCCGTCGAGCAACTCCAGTGCGGCGGCGGTATCACCCTGGCTGAGCCTGACCCGTGCAAGTCTCGTGCGTGCAATCACCTTCACCGGTTCGGGTTGGGCATTGTTCATTGCATGTGTTAAAGCCGTGGCAGCAAGATCCAGCTGACCGGCTTGTAAACGCGCCTTGGCCATCATCATCGAAGCCATGGCGGTATAAGCGGATTTCGGATATTCAGATTTCAGAACCTGGTAATTGGGTACCGCGGCATCCATGCTGTTTGCCTCGATCAGATCGAGCATCACCTGATATTCGGCTGATGCCTGTTGCCGCTTGCTGGTTTCCCATGCCTGCCACTGTTTGAAACCAAACATTAAACCGAAAGCGAGTACCAGGCCCATGACGATGGCGCTGCCATTTTCCCGTAACCAGCTTTTTACGCGTTCACCCTGTTCATGGGTATCATATAAATCTGCCATTACTAATTAATCCATCTTGTTAAATTACGCCGGGCATTGCCCGGCAGAAAACTTATATGGAGTCGATATATTTACGAATCCAGTCCCCGGCATCATTTATGTCGAGCTTTAATTGTTCATCATCACTGCGCAAAAACTTTACTGCGACCTGCCCATTACGAATCTCATCCTCACCCAGCACCAGGGCCAATAATGCGCCGCTGCGGTCCGCTCGTTTGAACTGGGTTTTGAAGCTACCCCCGTTCAAATTACCGATCAAGTTCAGAGCCGGATTCCCGGCGCGCAAATCATACGCGAGTTTCAGTGCAGATTCAGTGCTGTTTTCACCCACTGCCACCAGGTAGGCATGCACGGGGGGCGGCACAATATCATCTTTTTGCCGCAACAGCTCAACCAGGCGTTCCTTGCCCATGGCAAATCCGATACCCGGCCAGGGTTTTCCACCCTGTAATTCAACCAGCTTATCGTAACGACCGCCTGCGCAAACGGTACCCTGTGCACCCAGTTCATCGGTGATCCACTCAAATACCGAATGGCAATAGTAATCGAGTCCGCGTACCAGTCGCGGGTTTTCATGAAACTCGATACCCAGCCGGTCCAGGTAGCGTTTCAACTGTTCATAATGACTGCGTGAATCTTCACCAAGATAGTCGCTTAACAGGGGTGCGTTTTCGAGCAATGCCTGGACTTTCGGATCCTTGCTGTCCAGCACGCGCAACGGGTTGCGTTCCACCCGCTCATTTGTCTGCTCGTCGAGTTCATCCTCGTGTGCCTTGAGGAATGAATATAATTTATCCCTGTACACGCCGCGTTCATCCGCGTTGCCCAGGGTATTGAGTTCCAGGCGTAAATTCCGGAAACCGAGACGGTTCCACAAGTGATCACCGAGCGCCAGGATTTCGGCATCGGCATCCGGCCCTGATGCACCAAAAAGCTCGGCACCAATCTGGTGAAATTGACGGCTGCGACCCTTCTGTGGACGCTCGTAACGAAACATTGCACCGCTATACCAAAGTCGCTTTACCGGTCCGTATAACAGGCCGTTTTGCAAGGCGGCACGTACCACACCGGCCGTTCCTTCGGGCCTCAGGCTCAAAGACTCGCTATTGCGGTCATCAAAGCTGTACATTTCCTTGGAGACAACGTCCGTGGCCGATCCGATGGCACGGGTAAAAACATCCGTTTTTTCCAGCAACGGCAAACGGATCTGCTCAAAACCATGAGCAGCGAATACCTCTTCGGCTGTCGTTTCCAGCAAGTTCCAATAGGGAATATCTTGCGGAAGGATGTCGTTCATTCCGCGGATTGAGCGAATGGGAGCGTTCATTTCAGTTGTTGGCTGATCCCTTGTTTTCAGCCTGCAATTTTTGTGGCCAGCTGAACTGCACAACATCATCACGGGTAAAAGGCGTTAAATCCACAGGTTCACCATCCACTGATAAACGCACAGACGATGCACGTCCGAACAGAATACGAAATGGCGGCTTGCCATGGTAAGACTTCTCACTGCCACCGCGCAACAGGTCCATCTCGAGTTCCTGGCCACTGGCATCGGTAATTTCGACCCAACTGTCGGCGGAAACCCTGATCTGCAACCGGCTTTCACCATCCGCCAACAACGGTCGGGATACGGCTGTCCAGGCTTGCTCGGCAGTATCGGGAACACCCGCATTGTTATCGTGCAAGGCGCCCAACGGTGCAATGGAAGCACTCACCGGCCCGTGTATCTGTATTGCCTGACCCCGGATCGCGGTAGTTTTCACCCCGGTGGATAACTGGGAGCCATTTTGCGACAACCTGACTGCTTCATGGGTGAATTGCCACGCCAGTGTTCCAATCAATAATGATGCCAGTACATAACTGGTGGCGCGCAACCATTTATCCATCGGGTTAGATTTTGGCGGTTCAGAAAAAATACTGCGTATGGCCGGTTCTTTGTTGTCAGCAGATGAAACCAGGGCCTGGATTTCTTTTTCCGGAAGTTTCAGGTAACGCGCATACGCCTGTATATAGCCATTCCTGTACACCGGGGCAATGTGGTCCGCCTGATCCTGTTCAATATCACCTAACAGCTTCTCGTCCAGGCTGATGGTCCGGGCCACATCGGCCAGTGAAAGTTTGCCTTCCAGGCGCTTTTGCTTCAGATATTCACCGGTCGCCATCGGTATCAATTCTTGTTGTTGGTTCATGTTCCGGAAATCCTCCTGGCTTCTGCGGCCTGGTCTGATTCGGGGAAGTGGGTTTCAAGGCTAAGCTTGTACTTACTTGCCGACCTGGTGTCACGTGAGGCTGTCTCGATCTTGTAAGCCAGCAACAGGCTTTCCGCCCCATGCGTGGCGACTGCCTCATAACGCTGTATGAACGCACGTGATTTCAGGAAATCCTGTTCCTCGTAATTCAGCCGTGCCATGCTCATCAGCGCATCCGGGAAATCAGGTTCTATTTTTAAGGCGCGGCGCAAAAAATCATCGGCAGCTACCATGTCGCCTTCGCTCAGCGCGCAGGAACCGGCGTTCGTCAGCGCAACCGATGGTGAACTGTAAAACGGATCATCGAGCGCCGTGAGGAAATGGTCGATGGCCTGCTTCTGTTTGCCTGTCTTGCACAAATAAACACCGTAATTATTGTTTACATCGCCATCGTCAGGATCGGCTTCAAACGCCTTGTGGTAGTGTTTGCCTGCGAGCTCCATCTCACCGATACGTTCATAGAGAACCGCTATCACCGTGTGTGCAGGTGCATAACCCGGTTCTTCCCTGATCGCCTTTTTCAACTTGCCCAGTGCTATTTCGTACTGGCCGCGGTTCATGTATTCAAGACCAAGGGAAGTATTGGATTCAGCCGCTTTCAGACTTTCACTTTTATCGTATGGGTCATCCGGTTGACCGGAGGCGCAAGCACCTAGAAAAAGCGAAACTGTGAACAGCGCCAGTAAGCGCATTTTGCTGAATTTGCTTTCAGACGTCCGGACTGCGGGCTTTTTCATGGGCTGGCCTCCGCCATTTGCAATTTTATACGTTCACTTCTCTTGGTACGATCCTGTACCTTTCCCACCAGTTGCCCGCAGGCGGCATCGATATCCTCGCCACGGGTCTTTCTTACCGTTGCAATCAGGCCCCCGCCCATAACGATTTGCTGAAACGCTGTTATACGTTCCTGACTGGAGCAACGGTATTTAGTACCTGGAAACGGGTTAAATGGTATCAGATTCAGCTTGCTGGGTACGGTTCTTAATAATTTTACCAGTTTACGCGCGTGTTCAGGATGGTCGTTAACCCCCTCTATCAACGTGTATTCAAAGGTCACCGAACGCTTGTGCTTTTCCGAGACATAATCCCTGCAGGCCTGCATCAATTCGGCGATGGGATATTTCCGGTTTAGTGGAACCAGTTTCACACGCACATCATCGACGGGTGCATGCAGTGAAACGGCAAGTGCCACATCGATGGTTTCACGCAAACGGTAAATACCCGGAACCAGGCCCGCAGTGCTCAGGGTGACACGCCTGGATGCAAAACCGAATCCGAGGTCGTTACGCATTAATGACAAGGCGGGTGCAACGGCTTCAAAATTAAGCAAGGGTTCACCCATACCCATCATCACGATATTGGTGATCCGGCGCTGACCATTGCGTTCATGCCCCAGAGCTTGTGCCGCAAGCCAGACCTGACCGATAATTTCACCGCATGTCAGGTTACGGGCAAAGCCCTGTGCACCGGTAGAGCAAAACGAGCAGTTCAATGCACAACCGACCTGCGAGGACACGCACAGGGTGCCACGTTTCGGTTCGGGGATATAAACAGTTTCAACCGCATTACCGCCATGAAACCCGATCAACCACTTGACCGTGCCGTCAATAGATCGCTGCTCGCGGATGATTTCAGGCAGTTTGATCTCCGCAATTGAGTTCAGCTTACGGCGTAACTCAATTCCCAGGTCGGTCATTGCCCCTATATCGATTTCTGCGTGGTGGTAAATCCATTTCAGTATTTGCTGGGCCCGAAATGGTTTTTCACCGATGGATTCAAAAAAAGCACGTAAAACCCGCCTCGTCAAGATCAAGCAGGTTTACGCGTTTTGTTTCGGTATTCACAGCAATATTGTTGTTGGCTTTGCTAGACACCAAAAAAGTAAGCGATCTCTGTTTTGGCAGTATTAACTCCGTCGGAGCCATGCACTGCATTGGCATCAATACTTTTTGCGAAATCCGCACGAATGGTGCCTGCCTCAGCCTCTGCCGGGTTGGTAGCGCCCATTAACTTGCGGTTCATCGCTATGGCATCTTCACCTTCCAGGGCCTGGATCATGACAGGCCCCGAGGTCATGAATTTAACCAGGTCATTAAAAAACGGGCGTTGCGCGTGGACAGCGTAAAAACCTTCGGCTTCTTCACGGCTCAAATGCCGCATGCTGGCTTCAACAATCTTCAGACCGGCCTTTTCAAAACGCCTATAAATTTCCCCGATCACGTTTTTTGCAACTGCGTCAGGTTTGATAATCGATAATGTACGTTCAACAGACACTTAAGAACTCCTTGTAACTAAATGATATTAATGACTATAATGAATTTATTTCGCTTATGGAATTGAGCCATGGACCAACCCGTAATTTTAAGCTGACACAGGCCTGCTTGCAATCAGGTTTCCGGGTTTGTGAATTGGAACAGGAAAGACTAAATCAATTGGAAAATGGTTCTCCGTGCCTGTTTATCCTATTATGTCCCCACGATAAACTGAATTGATTCTTCACGCTGAAGCGAGGACACGTATGACCGCCCTTTTTCTGGCTATACTCGTATTGTCATTGCTTTTACTGGCTTACTACCGTATTCCCCTGTTGATCTCGATCGCTATCCTCGCCGGACTTACCTTTGCGTTCACCGAACTGCGTCATTTCTACTTCGTCCCCGGTTGGTTCCGCTGGTCATACGGTATTGCCACCATCAGTCTCGCCGGTTTCGCGATCAAGCCTTTGCGCCGCCTGTTGATCAGCAACCGCCTTTTCAGTGTCTACCGCAAAGTCATGCCCAAACTCTCAACCACTGAGCGCGAAGCACTTGAAGCGGGTACGGTCTGGTGGGATGCAGAACTATTTAGCGGCAAGCCCCGCTGGCGACGGCTGTTAAGGCAACCTGGCCCCAGCCTCAGCGAGCGTGAACAGGAATTCATCAACGGTCCGGTTGAAGAACTGTGCCTGATGCTCGATGACTGGGAAATCTGTGATAAACACCGGGATCTACCGGAAGCTGTCTGGCAGTTCATCCGCGACAATCGCTTTTTCAGCATGATCATCCCCCAAGAATACGGCGGCCTGGAATTCTCCGCACAGGCTAATTCAGCCGTCGTAATGAAACTTGCAAGTCGCAATGTGACAGCAGCGGTTACCGTTATGGTGCCCAACTCACTCGGTCCCGGTGAGCTCTTGCTGCATTACGGCACCGACGAGCAAAAGGCCTATTACCTGCCCCGCCTGGCCAGTGGCGAAGAGATCCCCTGTTTCGCACTCACATCCCCGCTGGCCGGCTCCGATGCGGGCGCCATGCCGGACAAGGGCATTGTTTGCATGGATGAATTTGAAGGCGAGCAAGTCCTCGGCTTACGCGTAAGTTGGGATAAGCGCTATATCACCCTTGCCCCTGTTGCCACCTTGCTCGGACTTGCATTCCGTGCCTGCGACCCGGACGGGCTGTTGGGTGATAAGGAAGACCTTGGTATCAGCTGTGCATTGATTCCGACCGCCACGGCCGGTGTTGAAATTGGCAACCGCCACATGCCGGTTGGCGCAGTATTCATGAATGGCCCCACCCGCGGCAAGGACATATTCATTCCAATGGACTGGGTCATCGGCGGACAGGAACGCCTCGGACAGGGTTGGCGTATGCTGATGCAAAGCCTGGCCGCCGGGCGGGCGATTTCATTACCGTCCCTGGGTGTTGCGGGCGGCAAGATGGCCTCTATGCTGACCGGGGCATACGCGAGAATCCGCACCCAGTTCGATGTACCTATCGGCTATTTTGGCGGTGTTGAAGAGCCCTTATCCAGGATCGGCGGCAGAACCTATCGTATGGATGCGGCGCGGGTGCTGACACTGATCGCGCTGGACAAGGGTGAAAAACCCGGTGTCTTGTCAGCTATCAACAAGTACGAATTAACCGAATCAAACCGTCAGTGCATACTCGATGCAATGGATGTACATGGCGGCAAAGGTATCATTCTGGGACCTAACAACTACCTTGCCCATGCTTACCAGTCCCTGCCAATATCCATCACCGTCGAAGGTGCCAATATATTGACCCGCTCTCTGATTATTTTTGGCCAGGGGGCCATCCGGGCACACCCATGCCTGTTAAAGGAAATGAATGCCGTAACCGGAATTGCCAATAGCCAGGCCAGGCGTGATTTTGACAACGCCCTGTTCATGCACATTGGATTTACCATGAGCAACACGGTACGAAGCCTGTTACTGGGTTTGACCGCAAGCAGGATGGCACCGGCGCCGGTGCGCGGGCCGCACGCAGCCTGGTTCCGGCAACTGAGCCGCATGAGCGCCGCTTTTGCTTTCACTGCAGATTCGGTGTTGGTGCTTATGGGCGGCAAGTTCAAATTCAAGGAAAAACTGTCGGGCAGACTGGCGGACGTGTTGATTCATTTATACATGGCCAGCGCCATGCTGAAACGTTTTGAGGACGACGGCCGGCCCGCCGATGACTTGCCGCTACTCAGATGGGGCATGCAGGACAGTCTCTACAAAATACAGCAAGGCCTGCTCGGCGTAATCCGGAATTTCCCGGTCTCCTTTCTTGGCCGGATTGTCAGGCTGATTGTATTTCCGTTCGGGCTGCCATTCTCCGAACCGTCCGATAAAACCGTCAAAGCCGTTGCAAAATTATTACTCAACGAAAACGGCAGCCGTGACCGCTTGATTGAGGGCGTATTCATTTCAGACCGGGACGATGCAACCGGTCGTGTCAACAAGGCCTTCCACCTGGTGCTGGAGGCGGAACCGGCTGAAAGAGCTATCAAAAACGCCTTGAAGGAATCGGTAAACTTCGAAAATTATGAAGGACTGGTAAAACGAGCCACCGAAAGTGGTGTTATTACCGAGGAACAGGCGACCATGGTACGTCTGGCCCAACAGGCAAGCGCGAAGGTGATCGCGGTTGATGAGTTCACCCGTGAACAGGTTGAAGGTTTTGTAGACCCGGCGATCAAAACAGAATACCGGCAACAACCGGAAAGTAGCAGCCAGGCCAGAAGGGAACAGGCAACAAATTCCTAAGCCTTCAGGAAATGAATAATTTCCTGTTCCGCGTTCATGCCATCAGCATAACCAAGATCGATCAGCTCGCCGCAATAAGCCGATTCAAACAGCAGGTAGCTGGCCATCCGCCAATCCCGGCCCCAGCCACCCAGTGTACGTAACAAAATCTGCACACTAAGCGGTATTTCATGCACATGCGCCTGGGTGACATGGCGCAGGTCCCGGCTGGGTTTGATCACCAGGCTGTCAATATTTTTCAATCCTGTCTGCCGGCGTTTATCTTCCGGTACCAGTGCCAGGGTTTTATTGATACGCTTCAGGCGTGCCAGGTCGGCATTCAGGGTATCCATGAAAATGGTATCCATCAGGTAACCACCAATTTCACCCGCCGATGGATATTCCGTGGGACTTTCCGGCGGCAGGTCCGGTTTCTCATCACGCGTGCCGATTATCAGTATCGCGTTTGCACCAAGATGTATCGCAGGGCTCAATGGCGCCACCATGCGCATGCCGCCATCGCCAAAGTATTCATTGCCGATACGTTCAGCGGGAAAGATGATTGGCAGGGCTGCTGATGCGAGCAAATGATGCACATTCAGTTTTGCGGCCTGCCCCCTGCGGCGTGAGCGTTCCCACGTATCAATATCTTCCTGGGCCTGAAAATAACTGATTGCACTGGCGCAGGTATAGCCGGACGCCGTTATGGCCACGGCGCGCAACGCGTCCAGTTCCAATGCTGTCTGGATACCATCCAGTTGCAGTGTTTTTTGCAAAAAACGGCGTAACGGCATGTTGTCCAGAAATGCCCTGGGATTGGTTTGGATCAAACCGCCGGATAACAAAGTGATTGCGAATCGCATTCCGGATTTGAGTACTGTCCAGGCATCGGTACGATAGACACGCTCACAATGCATACTGCGCCAAAAGTTTTCCAGGCGCTCAATCCCGATTAAATATTCGTGGGCATGGCTGGCCAGAACCGCCGCGTTAATGGCGCCGGCTGAAGTGCCGCAAATGACAGGAAAAGGATTTACATCATCCACCAGCAATTCACTGATCGCCTTGAGTACACCCACCTGGTAAGCACCGCGCGCGCCGCCACCGGGTAAAATCAACGCTGTGCATTTCGATGGAATGTTTTGCATGTTGAATTAAATCTGTCTCAGCGGGTCAGTTTCAGGGTCGGATAGCTTACTTATTCAATAGACCCTGTTAATGGCCGAATACTTCCATGAAATGAGTTTCATTGCCAGTAAATGTATACTGGGGCAGGTGTCTAACCACCACTACCGGCCCGGAATAACTTCTGGAGCCTGAAATTGAGTCCATGGAGCGGATTTGAAAGAACTAAAGAACAAGAATTGCAAACCCTGTGAAGGTGGGGTCAATCCTCTTGATGAAAGCCATGCAGTGCAACAACTGGATCAAGTGCCAGGTTGGGAACTGATTGCGGACAACACCGGTATTGTGCGCACTCTGAAGTTCAAGGATTTTGTAGCTACAATGTCATTCATCAATGCCATGGCTGATATGGCGGAGCAGCAGGGCCACCACCCTGATTTCTCTGCCGGGTATAACTATTGCGAAGTCCGTTATACCACCCACGCCATCGGCGGATTGTCTGAAAACGATTTTATCTGCGCGGCAAAAATCAACGATTTGCTGGAAGCCTGAAAAATGACTGAAATCACCCTGCAGAAACCCTTGTCAGAAAGCGATCGCCATGACCGCCTGAAGGATGCGGTCAACACCGTAAACCAGATCATTGTAGGCAAGGAACAACAGGTAAAACTTGCGTTCAGCTGTTTACTTGCGCGTGGCCATCTGCTGATCGAAGATTTACCCGGTGTAGGTAAAACGACGCTTGCACACGCGTTGGCGACCGTAATCGGGGTGCGCTACCAGCGTATCCAGTTCACCAGTGATCTTCTGCCTGCTGATATTCTCGGTGTTTCCATCTATCGCCGTGACCAGGAAAAATTTGAATTTCATCCGGGTCCGATTTTTGCGGAATTGGTGCTTGCCGATGAAATTAACCGCGCCACACCGAAATCCCAGAGCGCCTTGCTGGAAGCCATGGCAGAGGGTCAGGTCACAATTGAAGGTGTGACACATATGCTGCCCATGCCATTTTTTGTTATCGCCACCCAGAATCCGCTCGACATGGTCGGAACATTCCCCTTGCCTGCTTCACAGCTGGATCGTTTTCTTTTGAGTATCTCGCTGGGTTTCCCGGAACCGGAAGTCGAACGTGAATTATTGACAGCCCAGGACCGGATATCAATGCTGCGTGATACCCAGGCAGTCATCAGCCCGGATGATGTGCTGCAGATCAACAAGGATTGCCAGAAAATACACGTAAGTGAGGCCCTGCTGGACTATGTGCAGGCATTGCTCGCTGAAACACGTAACAGTCGCTGGTTCAATACGGGTCTTTCACCAAGGGCAGGTATAGCGATGTTGCAATGCTGCAAGGCTTATGCGTTTCTTGAAGACAGGGATTTTGCGATCCCCGAAGACGTCAAGGCCATATTCCCGGGTCTTGCGCGGCATCGCATGACCGTACCTCACGGCATGGAAGCGTCGGTCGGAGAACAGATTTCCGCATTGTTGAACCAGGTCGCAATCCCCTGAACTAGCCTGATGGCAACCCTCGCCGCCCCACGGACACGCAGATCTGTTACTGACGCAATTTTAAGCCGCTTCAAACAGCGTGTGCTGGCCAGGCGCGGGCCGATGACACCGCCGTTCGAGTTGGAATACCGGCACGTATTCGTTCTGCCGACCAGGTTTGGTTGGGGGTTTGGTTTTATGCTCGTTTTCATGACGCTTGGTGGCCTGAACTTCAATAACAACATGGCCCTGATGCTGGTATTTCTGCTTGGTACCATTGCGCAACTGACGACACTGATTGCCTACCGCAATCTTTCCGGGTTAAAAATTGAGAGTATTTTTTCCGAGCCGGTTTTTTGCGGAGAATCAGCTCGTTTTCGCGTATTTATCTCCAATGGCGATGAACGTCAGCGTTTTGCCGTTCAGGCTGGATTCAAAAAACCCCAGGATTGCAAGGATTTCCAACTCAATTCCTCTGAATCACTTCACCTGCAGCAGCCGACGCACACACGCGGTTGGCTCGATATGCCTTCATTTCGACTGGAAACACGTTTCCCGCTGGGTCTTTTTAAAGCATGGTCATGGATTTTTCCGCAAACCCGCTGCCTGGTTTACCCATCACCGGCCAGGAATGCACCGCCCCTGCCAAAAACAGGCCATGGGCAGGCAGGCCTGGCCATAAAGGGTGACGGCGACCAGGTCCATGGATTGCGTAAATACCATCCGGGCGATTCCATTCAGCGTATCGCCTGGCGGGCCAGTGCCCGTCACAATGAGCTTTACAGCCTGGAAATGGAAGCGCCCCGGGAAGAGGCCTGCGAACTGGATTGGGACCTGTTACAGGGCAGTGATATTGAATCTCGTCTTTCCATTCTTACCGCGTGGGTTATTGCAGCAGATCACAAGCAATTGTCGTATTCCCTGAAGCTGCCTGACGACGTGGTGCCCAGCGGCAGTGGTCTCCACCACCGCTCCCGGTGTCTGGAAATGCTGGCCCTGTATCAACTGTGAACCCCTTAAGCGTAAATAAACTGAACCGGATCGGAATCCTGTGGGTAATCGCTGCACTTGGCATAAGCATGTTTCCTCAACTGACCAGCATGCCGGTACACCTGGTGCCCATCACGCTGTTACCCATCGCCTGGCGACTGCTGGCTGAATTCCGCAACTGGAAACCCATGCCAATGTTAATGCGTATTATCGCGACGGCATTCGCGGTTGCAGTGCTGATCCTTACTTATGGCGGACTGATGGGAAGGCGTGCCGCAGTCAGTATGCTGGTACTGATGCTGTCATTGAAATTACTGGAAACTTTCAGTACCCGTGATGCGCGTATCGTCGCCAGTTTGAGCCTGTTCCTGTGTGGAACGCAGTTTCTCTTTTCCCAGGGCGTACCGATGATTGTTTATATCGTCGCCTGTCTGCTCAGTTCATTGATTGCACTGATGTATCTGCATAGACGGGAAGCATACGAAAACCTGGGTGAAGCACCTGATACCGGTCGCAACCTCTTTGCTGAACTGGGTTTCGGCGTGCGTCTGATGGCCATCGCCTTCCCCATCGGCCTGGCGCTTTTCCTGCTTTTCCCACGCTGGGGAAGTCCGTTATGGGGGAGTACCTGAAAATGCCCTGGATGCCCGTTCCGGCCTCTCCGACTCCATGGCCCCGGGTAGTATCCAGAGCCTGTTCATGGATGATTCACCGGCGTTTCGTGTTAATTTCGAAGGTGATTTGCCGAGACACAGCGACCTGTACTGGCGCGGGCCGGTATTCTGGAATTTCGATGGCCGGCGCTGGAAAACCAGTTATCTCAGCCGCAACCTGTTGGCTGAAAACAAGCCGGACCCTGAAACAGCGCCATTCCGCTATGAAGTACAGATGGAACCTACGGAACAACGCTGGTTATTTGCCCTGGATTACCCCGCGATAGTACCCAGGGGGGCGCATCTGACCATGGACTACCAGTTATTTGCCAGTCACGCCATCACGCAGTTGCGTAATTATGTGATGGCCTCTGACCCGGGTTTCCGTGATAGTCCCGTACTCAAGCAAACCTTGCGCCGGGCGGCACTTGAACTGCCCGCCGGTTTTAATCCCAGGACCGCTGAAATGATGGCTTCCTGGCGCGAGGAAGCCAACAGCGATACCGAAATTATCCGCAGAGCCCTGGCACACTTTAACCAGGAGGAATTTCATTACACTTTGAATCCGCCACTACTCAGTCGGCACACGGTGGATGAATTCCTGTTCGATACACGACAGGGTTTCTGTGAGCATTACGCGTCGGCATTCACCGTCATGATGCGTATGGCCGGTATCCCTGCCCGGGTTGTAACCGGGTACCAGGGTGGGTGGTACAACAATTTAGGGGCCTATATGCTGGTCAGACAATCCGATGCGCATGCCTGGTCAGAGGTCTGGGTCAGGGGTTCAGGCTGGACACGTATCGATCCCACTGCCGCCGTCGCCCCGGGCCGTGTGGAACAGGGGGCTGTTGACTCACTCGCGCAACGCAGGCACTTGCTCGATTATAAATGGCTGAGAAATGTGCGGAATTCCTTTGATCTGTTTCAACGGGGCTGGAACAACTGGGTGGTTGCATTCGGCTCCGACAGCCAGTCGCGTTTACTGGAAATATTAGGCTGGGGCATTCTCAATTCTGCCAAGCTGGTTATTGCAATGATTGCTGTTATTGCCGTAATCAGCGCGGTCATTTTTTTACTGGCGCCGATGCTGCTCAAATTCCGTTCGTCGCAAAAACAGGACCCGGTGTTGCGCCTATGGCGGAAATTTATCAGAAAACTAACTAAAGCAGGATTTATTTCGCGCCCATCCATGGGTCCGATGGAACTCGCGGCAAATGCAGGGAGTCTATTAAAGTGCGAGGATGATGGTATTAACAGGATTGCCGAGCTCTACACGTTGTGTCGCTATTCACGGGAGGCTGGCAGCCAGGCGGAACTTGCGGAGTTGATAAATAAGTTTCAACCGCAACCCGTGCCATGACAGCCTCAGGGGAGTGGCAAAATGTTTTTGCATCGGAGGATTTAGAATGAAGCATTTTTTCCGCATCGGCAGCCTGGTCATTTTGACCGCTTTATTATTCTCCGCCTGCACTACCATTCCAGAGCAACTGAAGGGAGAGTACACGCCATTGATACCGGACAAAACCACTGAAAAAGATCTGGAGACACCGGTCCGCTGGGGCGGTGTGTTACTGGAAACACGGCCCGAAAACGACTACACCTGTTTTGAAATCCTTTCCAGGCAACTGCAAAAATCCATGCGTCCGGTAGACTCTGACCAGGCCGGTGGCCGTTTCATCGCCTGTAAACCGGGCTTTTACGATCCGGAGGTTTTTGAAAAGGGCCGTGAAGTTACACTGACCGGTAAACTTATTCACATGGATGTCCGCAAGGTCGGTGAATACGACTATCATTTCCCGGTGGTGGATATCGAGTTCATGAGCCTGTGGCCTGAGCGTCGGGAATCGCGCTATTACGATTATTACGGTCCCTACCGGCCTTACTATTGGCATTATCCGCATTACGGGGTTCATTACCGCTACCCATATTAGTAGGCTTCCCCGCCCGGGGTCAGCACGCCCGGGGTCGGAGTAAAATTTCAAAAATATTTATTTCGACCCCACTGAATCCCGGTGAAATTTTACTCCGACCCCATTCCCGGTTCACTGAATCCCGGTGAAATTTTACTCCGACCCCATTCCCGGTTGAATAAGTCCCTGAAGACTGTATATATTTACAGTATATAAACAGGGCATGCCGACATGATCGAAAAACCACTGACCAGGCGTCAAAAGGAAATTCTTGCATTCATATCTGATCATATTGACAAGATCGGGTTTCCACCTACAAGAAATGAAATCTCAAAACATTTTGGGTTTCGTTCACCCAATGCCGCAGAAAGCCATTTGCGTGCACTCGAGCATAAAGCCGTGATCCGGATCGAGGCCGGGCACTCCCGCGGCATCACCCTTACCGCCCTGTCACATTCCAACCTGCCGCCGTCAAACAGCTTGCGTATACCACTGCCGCTGATCGGACGGGTGGCTGCCGGCAGCCCGATCCTGGCGCAGGAAAACATTGAGCACGAGTACCGGGTAGATCCGTCATTGTTCTCATCCCGGCCGCATTATCTTTTACGTGTCGAGGGCAGCAGCATGCGTGATGCCGGCATCCTCGACGGTGACCTGCTGGCGGTACACCGCACACCGGAGGCACAAAACGGGCAGATCGTGGTTGCACGCCTGGGTGATGAGGTTACCGTCAAACGCTTTAAACGCAGCGGGCACCAGGTCAGCCTGTTACCGGAAAACCCGGCGTTCCAGCCCATTCAGATCGACCTGCGCCACCAGGAGCTGGTTATCGAAGGGCTGGGTGTAGGGATCATACGGCCCCGACTGGGGCTAACACGCCCGGGGTCGGAGTAAAATTTTAAAAAATTCATTCTGTCCCCCCATTGAAGCCCAGTGAAATTTTACTCCGACCCCATTTATTCCCACCCGCTATTATGGCGCGGCAAACAAGTCTCACACCGCATACACACGCTCAGCAGCGGCCATGCGGCCCTTGATGAGGCGTTACCGGGCAATGGCTGGCCGGTGGCTGCGGTCACGGAACTTATCAATGATACGGCCGGTTGCGGGGAACTCAGCCTGCTTATGCCGGTGCTTGCGCGGCTCAGCCAGGAAAATCACTGGATTGCCATGATCGACCCGCCGTGGGTCCCCTACCCGTCTGCCCTGCATGGCCATGGCCTGGCGCTGGAAAAGTTGCTGCTGATTCGCACGCAAAACAGGAACGAGTCGCTGTGGGCCTGTGAACAGGTGGTGCGCGGCATATCCGGCGGTGTCATGCTGGCATGGCCGGATGCCTTGTCGTTCAGTGAACTGCGGCGTCTGCAGCTTGCGGCAGAAAGCAGTCAAAAAACAGTTTTCCTGTTCCGTGACCGGAAAACCGCAGACACCTCATCACCCGCAGCATTACGGCTACGGCTTACACCGGATGATGGTGACCTCCAGATCAGGGTATTGAAATGCCGTGGCCAGCGACCGGCAGCGAGCATCCGCATCCGGCGGCCACAATTGCTTCAGCCCTTGATACCGCCCCGGGTGAGTTCGAGTGGATCCAGCAAACGTTGCAGGTCCTCATCGGAAAGCCCGGTGGTTTCCCTGGCCACATCGCGGATCGGCCGCCCTTCTTTATAGGCCTGCTTGGCCGTTGCCGCACCGGCCTCGTAGCCGATCACGGGGTTCAGGGCCGTCACCAGGATCGGGTTGCGTTCCAGTGCACTTTTAATCGCATCGGTATTGACCACAAAACCCTTGATTGCAGAGTCTGCCAGCAGACGACTGGAAGTGGCCAGTATGCCGATGCTCTGCAACAGGTTGTGTGCAATTACCGGCAGCATCACGTTGAGTTGAAAATTACCGGCCTGGCCACCGAGTGTGATGACGGTGTCATTACCGATCACCTGGGCACACACCATACACACAGCTTCCGGTATGACGGGGTTAACCTTGCCGGGCATGATGGATGAGCCCGGTTGCAATGCAGGCAAGGCAATATCACCGATACCTGCCAGTGGCCCCGAGTTCATCAGGCGCAGGTCATTGGCGATTTTCATCAGGCTGCACGCCAGGGTTTTAAGCTGCCCGGATAATTCCACAGCCGCATCCTGGGAGCTGATGCCTTCGAAATAATTTTCGGCCGGGGCAAATACGAAACCGGTTGATTCCGTCAACGCGGCCGCAATACGCGGACCGAATTCGGGATGGGTATTGATGCCTGTACCGACGGCGCTACCGCCCTGTGGTAATTGTTTGACGCGTTGCAGGGCACTCTCGATTCGATCGATATTGGATTGTATCTGCTGTGACCAGCAAGTCAGTTCCTGCCCAAACGTCACCGGCATGGCATCCATCAGGTGGGTACGGCCTGTTTTCGCAACATCTTTCAGTTCAATGGCTCTTGCATCCAGGACCTGTTGCAGATGCCGCAATGCCGGCAGCAACGATTCACTGGTTTCAAGGCAGGCGCTGACCTGGATAGAGGTCGGGATCACATCATTGGAACTTTGGCCCATGTTGACATGGTCGTTAGGGTGTACATCCGTACCTTGCCGGGCAGCCAGGCGGGCAATAACCTCGTTGGCGTTCATGTTGCTGCTGGTACCGGAACCGGTCTGGAAAATATCAATCGGAAACTGTGAATCGACCTCACCATCGGAGACTTTCCCTGCTGCCACAATAATGGCCTCAGCGATATCGTCGTCCAGTAATCCAAGGTCACGATTGACGCTTGCCGCTGCAGACTTGATCAAGCCCAGCGCGCGGATCAATGCCACGGGTATGGGGATACCACTGATTGGAAAATTGTTCACTGCGCGTTGTGTTTGCGCGCCCCATAATGCATCCACCGGCACCTGTAATTCACCCATGGTGTCTTGTTCTGTACGGGTCCCACTCATCGCCTTGACTCCATCACAATACCCTGTCCACAGTATAGCCCCTTGGACGCTGTGTAATTGCGGACAATTTATTCCCGGCAGAAAAATGGCTGCTGCTGGTCATTTACGGGGACGTCGGTGGTATCATGATACGGCCTCAAAAAGAGTCAAAAAAATCATGCATCTTTATTCCCTGACCGCTGTTTCATCTGTTGACGGGCGTTATGCAGGGCGCACCGCCGGTCTGCGTGAAATTTTCAGTGAATACGGTTTGATCCGTTACCGGGTGATTGTCGAAATTCGCTGGTTTCAGGCCCTGGCCGCCTGCCCTGACATCCCCCAGGTAACAAACCTGAGCGAGCCGGCTACTGCCTTTCTGGACAGCCTGGTCGAGGATTTCGGACTCGAGGCCGCAGAACGTGTCAAGGCTATCGAGGCGACCACCAACCATGACGTCAAGGCGGTTGAATATTTCCTGAAAGAGTGTTTTTCCAGGCAGGAAGAACTGAACAACTTGTCCGAGTTTTTACACTTTGCCTGCACCTCGGAGGATATCAATAATCTCTCCTATGCACTGATGATGACGGATGCGCGCGAGCAGGTGTTGCTGCCCGCGTTCGCAGACATTGACCAGGCCTTGAGGACCATCGTAAACGAACACGCCGATGTACCCATGCTGTCACGTACACACGGCCAGACAGCCTCACCCACAACCCTGGGTAAGGAGATGGCCAACGTTGCCATACGCCTGCAACGACAGGCTGATCTGCTGCAGCAACAACCCATCCTGGGAAAAATCAATGGAGCAGTCGGGAATTTCAATGCCCACATAAGCGCATATCCTGACGTGGACTGGCCGCAATTTGCGCGGCAGTTTGTCGAGTCACTGGGGCTTGCCTGGAACCCCTGGACCACCCAGATTGAACCCCATGACTGGATGGCTGAAAGTTTTCACACCATGAGCCGTTACAACACTATCCTGATTGACCTGTGCCGGGATATCTGGGCTTATATTTCCATTGGTTATTTCAGCCAGAAAACCATTGCAGGTGAGATTGGATCTTCCACCATGCCGCACAAGGTCAATCCGATTGATTTTGAAAATGCCGAGGGTAATCTCGGTGTTGCAAATGCCCTGTTGATCCACCTTGCAGAAAAATTACCCGTCTCCCGCTGGCAGCGGGACCTGACGGATTCTACCGTGTTGCGTACCATCGGTACCGCTGCTGGCCACGGTATGATTGCCTATGCATCCCTGCTCAAAGGCCTGGGCAAACTACAGGTCAATAAACAAAAACTGGCTGAGGATCTCGACAATAGCTGGGAAGTACTGGCAGAACCGATCCAGACCATCATGCGCTTGCACGGTATTGAAAACCCTTATGAAAAGCTCAAGGCACTGACGCGTGGCAAGACCATCAGTGCGAAAATATTGGTGGATTTTGTGCGAACGCTTGACATACCTGCCGCTGCCAAACAGCAGTTACTGGATCTTACGCCTGCCGGTTACACCGGTAATGCTGCAGATATGGCACGTTCCCTGGACCGGGAAAATCAATGAGTGTGCCGCTGGGTGACTTGAGCCCGGAGCAATTCCTGGCAGAATACTGGCAAAAGAAACCCTGCCTGATCCACGGGGCCATAAGCGATTTCAAACCCCTGCTCGACGGGGATGACCTGGCAGGACTGGCCTGTGAGGAAATGGCGGAATCCCGCCTGGTCAAGGGCACCGTCGAGGCAGCGGACTGGACAGTTACACACGGTCCGTTCAATGATGCTGATTTTTCCAGTTTGCCCGAAGAAAACTGGACCCTGCTGGTGCAGGATGTGGAAAAACATTACGCACCATTACAGGCCTTGATGCAGCAATTCAGTTTTCTCCCCAACTGGCGACTGGATGACCTGATGGTCAGTTACGCCGTCACCGGCGGTTCAGTCGGTCCGCATACGGATCAATACGATGTATTTCTTTTACAGGCTGAAGGAACACGTCGCTGGCAGGTGTCTCTGTCGTTTGAACCGGAGTTGCTGGAAGATTGTCCGTTAAATGTGTTGCGAAACTTCACATCCGAGCAAGAGTGGATACTGGAAGCCGGCGATATGCTGTATCTGCCGCCTAACGTGGCGCATATCGGCACCGCACTGGAGCCAGGTATGACCTGGTCAATTGGTTCCCGCGCACCATCGTCTGCGGATCTTTTGCAGGGCCTCGGTGAATGGCTGGCCTTTTCGGATGATGGGGGTGGCCGCTATTCGGACCCCGACCTGCAGCCCGCCGCCCGTGCCGGTGAAATAGACCCGCAGGCACTGCAGGGTTTACGCCAGTTGATGTTGGCCCCTATTGATGAGAATGTAGGTCTGGATAACTACCTTGCCGCCTTTATGAGTCGTTTCAGATTGGCAAACGAACCTGTACCACCCGCCGAATTAATCCGGCCGGGCGCCTTACTGGCAGAGCTGAAAAATGGCGCGAGACTTTTCCGCAACCCGTGGACACGCCTTGTCTGGGCTGAAAATACCAATGGTGCCCGCTTGTTTGCCACCGGACAGCCTTACAACTGCAGCACCTGGCTGGCTGAATCCCTGTGTGAATGGGAGCAACCCCGAATCAGGGTGGAGATGCTGGACCGCTCTTCACTGGATACGCTGACAAAACTGATCAACAATGGTCATTTCGGCATTCACAAGGCATTAAATAAGTGAGTTCAACACTGGAGCAGTTATATCAGACCTCGCATCTTTATGGCGGCAACGCGCCCTATATCGAAGCATGGTATGAAGCCTGGCTGAAAGACGCGGATAGCGTGCCGGAACAATGGCGCAAGTATTTTGCATCCATGCCCGCTGCGGAAAAACCCGAAACCGGCCATCTTGAAGTCGGACAGCGTTTTCGCCAGTTAAATCTCAGTCATAACGGCTACCCTGCTACAGGAACCGAATTCACCGACCACAAACAGGCCGGTGTATCGCGGATGGTCAATTCCTTCCGGATCCGCGGTCATGAAATTGCCAAACTGAATCCATTGGGCCTGGCCCATCACGGACCGGTCGCCGATCTTGAACTTGATTTTCATGACCTGAATACTTCCGATCTTGAGCACGAATTCGACACCGGTTCGCTGGCCGCACCGCCACGGATGAAACTCAAGGATATCCTGGCCCTGTGCAAGCGTGTTTACTGCAAAAGCATTGGTGTCGAGTACATGCATATTGTCGATACCGCCAAACGTGACTGGATGAGGGAAAGACTGGAAGGCTCCCAGGGCTATTACAACGTCAACAACGATGACCGGCTGCGTATTCTGCAAATGCTGACGGCGGCCGAAGGCCTGGAAAAATACCTGCACACACGCTACGTCGGCCAGAAACGTTTTTCACTTGAAGGCGGCGACAGCCTGATACCGCTGTTACACGAAACCATGCTGCATGCCGGGGCCAACGGTGTTGAGGAAATTGTCATGGGAATGGCCCATCGCGGTCGTTTGAACGTACTCGTCAATATCCTCGGAAAGTCGCCATCCATGTTGTTTGATGAGTTCGAAGGCAAGCACGGTGAAAAAAATCCTGACCGGCCAGGGGACGTGAAATATCACCTCGGTTATGCCTCCGACATACAGACCCCGGGCGGTGAAGTGCACATGGCACTGGCTTTTAATCCATCGCACCTGGAAATCGTCGATCCGGTTGTACTGGGTTCAGTCCGTGCGCGCCAGGTCCGTCGCGGGGACATCACGCATGACAAGGTCATGCCCATATTGATCCATGGTGACGCTGCCTTCTCCGGCCAGGGCGTGATCATGGAATTGTTCCAGATGTCCGGAGTGCGCGGCTTTGCAGTTGGCGGCACACTGCATGTCATTATTAATAATCAGATCGGCTTTACCACCAGTAATCTTGCAGATACACGCTCCACCCTGTACTGCACCGCGATCGCCAAGATGGTGCATGCACCCATTTTTCATGTAAACGCCGATGATCCGGAAGCTGTTCACCATGTCATGAAAATCGCCTGTGATTTTCGCCAGCAATTCAAACGCGATGTAGTCATAGACCTTGTCTGTTACCGAAAACATGGCCACAACGAGGCGGATGAACCGGCGGCGACCCAGCCGATGATGTACAAAACCATACGAAGCATGCAAACCACACGGCAAAAATATGCCGCAGACCTGATCAGCCGCAAAATCATTGATCCTGATCACCCCCAGATGCTGATGGATGAATACCGCCGCCGACTGGATGACGGAGAACAAGTAGCGGATGTAGAATCGCACCCGCGCAGCAACGAGCATGCGGCCAGATGGCACAGTTTTGATCATGGTGGCGCGTATAGCGGCAGCGGTATCGAAACCGGGATTGATATCGCTGAGATCAGCCGCCTGTCCGAGAAAATGACACAACTACCGGAAGGTTTTCAATTGCACCCACGGGTCGGGAAGATCATCGCAGACCGGCAAAAGATGGCGGCGGGCGAATTACGCCTGGACTGGGGTTTTTGTGAAACCGTCGCCTATGCCAGCCTGGTCAGGTCCGGGACCGGTTTACGCCTGGTCGGGCAGGATTCCGGCCGTGGCACATTTTTTCACCGCCACGCGGTATTACATAACCAGGTTGACGGGACCGTGTTCACACCGCTTGAAAACATCAACCGGGATGTGGACGTCAATATCATTGACTCGTTATTGTCCGAAGAAGCAGTTACCGGTTTCGAATATGGTTATGCAACCGCCGCCCCTGAAACCCTGGTTGTCTGGGAGGCACAATTCGGTGATTTCGTAAACGGAGCGCAGGTTGTCATCGACCAGTTCCTGAGTTCCGGAGAGGCCAAGTGGGGGCGCTTATGCGGTCTGGTCATGTTCCTGCCCCACGGTTACGAGGGCCAGGGACCGGAGCATTCCAGCGCCCGGCTGGAACGTTTTATGCAGCTCTGTTCCAACGATAATATCCAGGTGTGCATACCATCAACACCCGCGCAAATGTTCCACATGATCCGCAGGCAGATATTGATGGGCACACGCAAACCACTCATCGTCATGACACCCAAGAGCCTGCTAAGAAACAAGGCCTCGACATCCACGCTGGATGAATTGACCAGCGGTGGCTTCCGGTTGGTCATTGATGATGCGGACATCAGCGGCAAAGAAAAAGTAAAACGTGTGGTTTTATGCTCCGGCAAGGTTTACTACGACCTGATTGAGGCCCTTGCCTCCACACAGCAACAGGATATTGCAGTGGTACGGGTTGAACAACTGTACCCCATTCCGCATACAGAATTATCCTCTGTGCTGGACAGCTATCCCGCCGGCTGCGAAATTGCATGGTGCCAGGAAGAACCGCAGAACCAGGGTGCATGGTACCAAAGCAGGCACAACCTGCTTGCCAGCATGCACGATGGGCAGATGCTTTATTATACCGGCCGGCCCAGCTCGGCTTCTCCGGCCGTGGGCTACTTTTCCGTACACATGGAAGAGCAAAAAGCCCTGGTTGCTGAAGCCATCACGGTTGGTGCCGGGCAGAAACAGTAAATTAAACCATTGAACAGATGATCAGATTTCAGGATTAAAGAATGAGCATAGAAATCAAAGTTCCGGTATTGCCGGAATCCGTTGCCGATGCAACCGTCGCCGCATGGCACAAGCAGCCTGGTGACAGCATCCGCCGGGATGAAAACCTGGTTGATCTTGAAACCGACAAGGTGGTGCTGGAAGTACCCTCCCCGGTCGACGGCGTCATCAGCAAAATCATCCGTGAAAGCGGCGAAACGGTCACCAGTGGTGAATTGCTGGGTGTCATTGAAGAGGGTGCCGTTGCCACAGCACCCGCTGCGGAAGTACAACCGGCGCCAGTTACGGAAGAAAATGTGGCTGCGGCCACGGGTAGCGCAAAAATGAGCCCTTCTGCACGGCGTATCGCCGAGGAGGCGCAGGCGGATGTCAGCCAGGTCGCCGGCACCGGCCGTGGCGGTCGCATTACCAAGGGTGACGTCATCAATTATGTACGCGCCGGCGCGCCGGAGGGACCGCGTCCTGAAGAGCGCGTCAAAATGACACGTCTCCGCTCACGTGTTGCAGAGCGTATGAAACAGGCGCAGAACACCGCAGCCATCCTGACTTCATTCAACGAGGTAGACCTGCAGGTGGTCATGGATTTGCGTAAGAAATACAAGGAAGCATTTCAACGCGAACATGGTGTCAAGCTCGGCCTGATGTCCTTTTTTGTCAAGGCCGTCTGCGACGCCTTACGCAAATACCCGATTGTCAATGCATCCCTGGAAGGTGACGAAATCGTCTATCACGGTTTCCAGGATATCGGTATTGCAGTCTCGACCGAACGCGGTCTGATGGTGCCGATACTGAGAAATGCCGAACACATGACACTGGCCGAGGCCGAGCACAGTATCCGCGATTTTGCCGGCCGGGCACGTGATGGCTCCATCACGCTTGAAGACCTGCAGGGCGGAACCTTTACCATTACCAACGGCGGTACGTTCGGTTCGCTGCTCTCCACACCGCTGCTGAATCCGCCGCAAAGCGCAATTCTTGGCATGCACACCATCAAGCAGCGTCCGGCAGTTGTCGATGGTGAGATCGTGGCGCGGCCAATGATGTATATCGCTTTAAGCTATGATCATCGCATAATCGACGGCAAGGACGCCGTGTTATTCCTGGTCGCCGTAAAAGACGCACTTGAAGACCCTGCACGCCTGTTATTGAACCTGTAACCCGAATTCAGGATATATTGAAATGACTGAGAAATTTGATGTAATCGTAATCGGTGGCGGACCCGGTGGTTACGTGGCCGCAATCAGGGCCGCGCAGCTTGGCCTGAGTACAGCCTGTATCGATATGAACACCGGCAAAGACGGCAAAGCCGCGCTTGGTGGCACCTGTCTGAATGTCGGTTGCATTCCGTCCAAGGCTCTGCTCGACAGCTCCAAACACTATCATCATCTGCAACATAATTATGCCGCGCATGGAATCAATGTCAGCGGTGCCAGCATGGACATCGGCAAGATGATAGCCCGCAAAGACAGCGTGGTGAGCAAGTTGACGGGCGGGGTCGCACAATTGTTCAAGGCCAACAAGGTAAAGCAGTTCCATGGCCGTGGGCAGTTGCTGGCCAACCGCCAGGTGGAGTTCACATCCCATGCATCCGCTGGCAAGATCATGCTCGAGGCTCAGAACATCATCCTCGCAGCCGGTTCGGTGCCCATAGCGATTCCCAATGTTGAATATGACAATGAGTACATCATCGATAATGAAGGTGCGCTGGATTTGACAGAAGTACCAGAGCGACTCGGGGTCATCGGTGCAGGGGTTATCGGCCTGGAATTGGGTTCAGTCTGGCAACGGCTTGGCTCCAAGGTCACGTTGCTCGAAGCACTGCCGACATTCCTGGCCATGGCTGACCAGGACATTTCAAAACAGGCAGGCCGCCTGTTCAAGAGACAAGGTCTGGAAATACGTCTCGGCAGCCTGGTCAAATCGGCCAACATTGCAGATAACGAAGTCAAGGTGATCGTGGAAGACAAAAATGGTGAGAGTGAAATGCGCTTTGACCGTCTGCTGGTAGCGGTAGGCCGCAAGCCATATACCGAGGGTCTGCTCGCAGATGAGAGCGGGGTCGAACTGAATGAACGCGGGCAGATAAATGTTAACGACCAGTCACAGACCAATGTGCCCGGAGTCTGGGCTGTCGGCGACTGTGTGCGTGGTCCCATGCTGGCACACAAGGCCTCAGAAGAAGGCATCGCTGTTGCTGAGTTGATTGCCGGCAAAGCCGCACACATCCATTTTGATACCGTGCCCTGGGTCATCTATACCGATCCGGAAATCGCCTGGGTGGGTAAAACCGAGCAGCAATTGAAAGAAGAATCTGTGGCATACCGTAGTGGCTCGTTCCCGTTTGCGGCAACCGGTCGTGGCCTTGCCATGGGTGATGCCGCAGGCATGGTCAAAATGCTGGCGGATGAAGATACCGACGAAATCCTCGGTGTACACATCATCGGCCCGAGTGCATCCGAGCTGATTGCAGAATGCGTGGTGGCGATGGAATTCCATGGTGCCAGCGAAGACCTGGCACGTATTGTCCATGCCCATCCAACGCTCTCGGAAGCGGTGCACGAAGCGGCCCTGCATGTTGATAGACGGGCGATCCACCGCGGTAACTAACACTAAAAAAGGACAATAAAACCCATGACCGACATTCCAGAAACATTCAAGGCTTTTCGCATTCATAACGATGCCGAGGGTTATCGCTCCGGCCTGGAAAATATCAGTATCGATGAGCTCAGCAAAGGTGATGTGGTTATTCGTGGTGAATGGTCGGGTATCAATTACAAGGATGCCCTGGCTGCAACCGGTAAGGCAAAAATCCTTAAAACGTATCCACTGGTGGGAGGTATTGACGTTGCCGGCGAGGTGATTTCTTCTGAATGCGAGCGTTTTTCACCCGGTGACAAAGTGCTCGTCACCGGCTGTAATCTGTCCGAAAAATACGATGGGGGTTACAGTCAGTACCTGCGATTGAACAGTAACAGTGTGATTCCCCTGCCCGCCGGACTCACAAGTCGCGAAGCCATGGGTATTGGAACTGCCGGTTTCACGGCAGCGATATCTTTGTATCGTATGGAAGCACTCGGTCAGACACCCGCTGCCGGGCCCATTGTAATAACCGGGGCCAGTGGCGGGGTCGGAAGCTTTGCCATCGACATCCTGACGCGTGCTGGCTATGAAGTACATGCCATCACTGGCAAAGTAGAACAGTTTGATTATCTTGAAGAACTGGGTGCCCGCCAGTGTATTTCCCGCCACGACCTGCACTGGGGTCAGCAACCGCTGGAAACAATACGCTGGGCCGGTTGTATCGATAGCGTCGGTGGTGACATGCTGGCAGGTATCTCACGGGTTATCGGACTGTGGGGCAATATCGCCGTGTGCGGAATGGCCGGTGGTATTGGCTTGCACGCCACCAACCTGCCACTGATTCTACGCGGGGTCAGCCTGATCGGGATCAGTTCCAACAACACGCCTTATGAAATGCGGAAAACAATCTGGGACCGGTTGGCGAGCGAATGGCGGCCGCGGCACCTTGAGTCTATTGTCAGCAACGAGGTGAACCTGGAAGTGCTGGGTGATGCCTTTGATGTGCTGATTAAGGGCAACGCAATTGGACGCACCGTCGTCAACCTTGCATAGCGTTTTAAAAGCGCCGAACCAAAGATTGCTGCATTCTTGCATGGATTTGGTGCATAATCGTATTATAAGGGAAGGCATTAATCGAAACGGATATTCAAAAGATGGCAATTGTGCTGATTGTAGATGATTCACCTGCACAGGTTTTCACCCTGAAAAAACTGGTCGAGGAGTGGGGTCATGAAACCCTGACAGCGGAAAGCGGTGACCAGGCGCTGGAAATCGCCCGCCAGGAACAGCCCAATGTCATTTTAATGGATGTGGTTATGCCGGGAATGAGTGGTTTTCAGACCACCCGGAAGCTTTCCAGGGACCAGGCCACACACAGTATTCCAGTTATATTCGTCAGCAATAAAGACGGCGAAACAGACCGGGTATGGGGCATGCGCCAGGGTGCTACAGCCTACGTCACCAAACCCGTTAACCCCGAGTTATTACTGACTGCCATTTCAGAGGCAGTCGCAGCCTGAATTCAACAAATCGAGGAGTCTGGCCATGAGTATCCAGGTTGGAGATCGTATTCCTTCAGCAGTATTAAGCCAAATGTCGGATAAGGGCCCGCAGCCCGTAACAACAGCAGATTATTTTGCTGGGCGTAAAGTCATTTTATTTTCAGTCCCGGGTGCGTTTACACCAACCTGCTCTGCCTACCATCTGCCCGGTTTTGTCGAAAACCTTGCAGCCTTTACCGATAAAGGCATTGATGCTATCGGTTGCGTGGCAGTGAATGATGTTTTCGTGATGCATGCCTGGGGCAAGAGTGCGGATTCCGAGGGTATTGACATGCTTGCCGATGGCAACGGTGAATTCGCCAAAGCACTTGGATTAGAGATGGACGGGTCTGCTTTCGGAATGGGCACCCGCGGACAACGATTCGCGCTCATTGTCGACGATGGCATTGTTACACAGTTGATGGTCGAGGCTCCCGGAGAGTTCCGGGTCAGTTCGGCCGAATCGGTATTGGCATCACTCTGAAAACAAAGAAAAAATTATGCCATCCACTAATCAATCAATAGTTGTCAATGCATCGTTTGAGTAAACCGACACCATCAGGGAGTCTATTCGAGACTCCCGTCTCCGTCTCCGTTTTCAGCTTCAGCCTCATCTTCGTCTTCAGACTGGATTCTAGCCAGGCCAACCAGCTTCTCGTCCTTACGTAAACGGATCAGTGTTACACCCTGGGTATTGCGGCCCAGCGTGGAGATTTCATCGGCGTGTGTCCTGACCAGCGTCCCACCATCGGAGATCAGCATGATGTCATCATCGTCGGTGACCTGAAGGGCGGAAATCAGTTGGCCATTACGTTTGGATGTCTGGATACCGATTACACCCTGGCCCCCCCGGCCCTGGCATGAATGTTCTTCCGGATGTGTCCGTTTGCCGTAACCACGTTCTGTTACTGTCAGGATATCGCCTTCACCCAGTACCAGCATGGATACCACCCGCTGATCCTGCTTGAGACGGATTCCGATAACCCCCCTTGCGGTGCGGCCTACGGAAGTTACATTGCTTTCTGCAAAGCGGATACATTTACCGGAATTCGCGAATAACATGACTTCGCTTTTTCCGTCGGTGATTTCGACATTGACCAACTCATCATCTTCATCCAGGTTGATTGCCCAAATGCCATTGACGCGTTGATTACCATAGGCTGGCAATGGTGTCTTCTTGACGATACCCTTGCGGGTCGCAAAAAACACAAACTGCTCTTCAGAGTATTCACGCACCGGTAACACCGCGTTGACGCGTTCATCCTTCTCCAACGGCAACAGATTAATGATGGGCTTGCCACGGGACACGTGACTGGCTTGTGGTAACTCGTAAACTTTGAGCCAGTAAATCTTGCCGCGGGAAGTGAAACACAGAAGTGTATCGTGCGTATTGGCAACAAATATCTCGTCAATAAAGTCCTCTTCCTTGACCTTTGTTGCGGACTTGCCCTTGCCGCCACGACGTTGCGCCTGGTAACGGTCAAGCGTCTGGGACTTGGCATACCCCGCATGGGATATGGTGACCACAACATCTTCTTCGGTGATCAGGTCTTCAAGGCTGAGGTCCAGTTTCTTTTCAAGGATAACGGTACGTCTTGTGTCGCCGTATTTTTCGAGAATTTCCTCCAGTTCCTCGCGTATGACGGTCATCAATCGTGTCGGGTCGGAAAGAATCTCAAGCAGATCCATTACCTTGCCAAGAATCTCTTTATATTCGGTGGTCAACTTCTCCTGCTCAAGCCCGGTCAGCCTGTGCAGACGCATATTGAGGATTTCCTGGGCCTGTACCGGTGATAATTGGTAGCCGTCATCCTGCAAACCGAATCCGGGATCAAGATTTTCCGGTCTCGAAGTCTCGGCTCCGCCCTGCCCCAGCATGGCGCGTACCATGCCCGGGTCCCAGCGCTTGGCCAACAGCCGTTCCCTGGCTTCTGCCGGTGACTCTGATTGCTTGATCATTTCGATCAGTTCATCAAGATTGGCGAGGGCAACGGTCAGGCCTTCGAGTACATGGGCGCGGTTACGTGCTTTGCGCATGTCAAACAGGGTGCGTCGGGTAACAACTTCCCGGCGATGACCGATGAAGGCCTGCAAAATCTCTTTGAGGTTCAGCAAACGTGGCTGACCGTTGACCAGCGCAACCATATTGATGCCAAACACGTTTTGCATCACTGTTTGCTTATAAAGGTTATTCAGAATGACCTCAGGTACTTCACCACGGCGTAACTCAATGACAACACGCATGCCATCCTTGTCGGATTCATCGCGTAATTCGGTGATGCCATCCAGTTTTTTGTCTTTAACCAGCTCAGCAATTTTTTCCAGCAGGCGGGCCTTGTTGACCTGGTAAGGCAGTTCGGTAACGATCAACGAATTCTTACCGTTTCTTTCATTGGTTTCCACATGTGACCTGGCGCGCATGTAGATACGGCCGCGACCGGTGTGGTAAGCCTCATGTATGCCCTGGGCACCGTTGATCATGCCTGCTGTCGGGAAATCCGGTCCCGGCAGGTATTCCATGATGCCTTCGATATCCAGTTCCGGGTTTTCAATCAAGGCGATGGTGGCATTGATGACTTCGTTGATATTATGCGGAGGAATATTGGTGGCCATGCCCACTGCAATACCGGCAGAGCCATTAATCAGTAAAACGGGGACACGGGTTGGAAGCACCAGTGGTTCGTGTTCGGATTCATCATAGTTCGGACCAAAGTCGACGGTTTCCTTGTCGAGGTCGGCCAGAAGTTCGTGCGCCAGCTTTGACATGCGGACTTCGGTATAACGCATGGCTGCAGCAGAATCGCCATCGACTGAACCGAAATTGCCCTGGCCGTCTACCAGCATGTAACGCATCGCAAACGGCTGCGCCATGCGAACAATGGTGTCATACACTGCGGAATCACCATGCGGATGGTATTTACCAATCACATCACCCACCACACGGGCAGATTTTTTGTAGGCTTTGTTCCAGTCATTACCGAGTACGTTCATGGCATAGAGCACACGCCGGTGCACCGGCTTCAAGCCATCCCGCACATCGGGTAAAGCACGGCCAACGATGACGCTCATGGCATAGTCCATATAGGACTGGCGCATTTCGTCTTCCAGATTAACCTGCAGGACTTCTTTGGCGAGTTCAGCCATTAAATGTAAATACTCCGGAATGAATTATATATATATGATTTAAGTAGATATTATATATGTTGTTAACGAGGTGCTTTGATATTGTTTTTGTTCCCACCACCAATGGATTATTTTACCATAAAACGGCCCTGAAAGGGGTCCTGAAACAGCACCGGAAAAAGGAATTCAATTCCATCTTAACAATGGGTCTTTATACCGGTACGGTAGCCCAGTATCATTGGCGGTCAGAATCCAAAATCGGAGAAAAATACCATGAAACAGCTGATTTCCCTTATCGCTGTATTAATACTCGGTTTATCTGCTGCAAATGCCCAGCAGGAGGTCACCAATCCGCAGGTTACAATTCATACCAGTCATGGTGATATCCGGGTGGAGTTATATCCCCAGGCGTCACCCATATCGGTTGAAAATTTCCTGCAATATGCAAAAGACGGGTTTTATGAAGGAACTATTTTCCATCGCATCATCAGCCATTTCATGATCCAGGGTGGTGGCATGAAAGCTGATATGATACGCAAACCAACCCGTGATCCGATCATCAACGAGGCGGATAACGATCTGAAAAACCTGCGCGGCACCATTGCCATGGCACGTACCAATGAGATCAATTCCGGCACTTCACAGTTCTTCATTAACGTGGAATTAAATGGCGTACTTGATCACACCAGCACAGAAAACTCACGCACCTGGGGTTATGCCGTGTTCGGTCGTGTCGTGGACGGTATGGACGTGGTGGATGATATCCGCTTTGTGAAAACCGACGAGCGTGACGTGCCGACCATACCGGTCTTTATTGAATCGGTCGAGATTCACTGATTTAACCTTCGGCCGCTTAATGACCACATTATTCATATCAGATTTGCACCTGGACGACCGCAGGCCGGAAACGACCGTTTTATTGCAAAGGTTCTTGCGAGACGAGGCTGTCAATGCCGATGCCTTGTATATCCTCGGCGACCTGTTTGAGTTCTGGCTGGGTGATGATGTGCCTTCGAAATGCTCCGTGGAAGTTGCCGCTGCATTAAACCAATTGGCAGACAAGGGTGTGCCCTGCTATTTCATGCACGGCAACCGTGATTTTCTATTGCAGGAAGACTATGCCAAATTGGCAGGAATGACCCTGCTGCCGCAAGAGCATGTTGCTGATCTGTATGGTGAGAAGGTTTTGCTGATGCATGGCGACAGCCTGTGCACGGACGATATACCGTACCAGCAATTCCGGACACTGGTCCGGAATCCAGCCTGGCAACGGGATTTCCTGGCCAGATCACCTCAGGAGCGTCTGCAAATTGCGCTACAGGCACGTGACGCCAGCGTCGATCACAAGGACTCTGTGCAGATGGACATCATGGATGTGAACCTGGATGAAGTAATCGCTGCATTTGCACGTCATGGCGTCCACAGGATGATTCATGGTCACACCCACCGCCCGGCCACCCATGACCTGGAAGTTGACGGTCACAGCGCCCAACGTATCGTACTGGGTGACTGGTATACACAGAGCAGTGTTCTCAGGGTTCAACCCGGCAGCTACGAATTATTACCGGGCGATTGAAGAAATTGCGTCCATCTCCCGCTGCGTAAAACCCGCTTTCATCCGTGCCGGAATATTGAAAGGACCCCTGAGCGCACCACTGAAATGCTCTTTGAGCAGGCTCAGGAATGTCGATTCCGGCTCCAGTCCACGCTGGTCACAACACAGATGAAACCAGTAACTGCCAATTTCAACATGGCGAACTTCCTCTTCCAGGATAATTTCAAGGATCCTGACAGTCTCATAATCACCGGCTGTCTTCAGCCTTTCAATCATACCGGGCGTAACATCCAGTCCCCTGGCCTCCAGCACCCTCGGCACCAGTGCCATGCGCTTCATGCAGTCATCCGCCGTGCGTTGAGCCATCTGCCACAAGCCGTTATGGGCTGGAAAGTCACCATAACTGTAAGCCATTGATTGCAGGCGCGCAGACAACATCTGAAAGTGCCGGGCCTCGTCAGCCGCCACCGATATCCAGTCCAGGTAAAACTGACGCGGCATATCCCGGAAGCGATACGCTGCATCCAGGGCCAGGTTAATGGCGTTGAACTCTATATGGGTGATGGCATGAACCAGCGCGGCGCGGCCTGTTTCATTTCCAAGCCGCCGGCGTTTGACCTTTGATGGCTCAACCAGCTCCGGTTTATCCGGGTGACCCGCTACGCCGATCGGAGCGACCGGCGTATGTGGATCAAATTCGAAGTTGCCCATTTGAACCGCCAGCCACAAATCTGTGACGGCGCAACATTTATCTCCAGGCGAAGATATCGCCAGGCACTCGGCCGTGCGTTCAAAAATGGCAACCACACCCGCTTCCATCAAGTGATTTTGTGACTACATATTGCCAATCAGTGCATCCGCAAAGGCAGATGTTGAAACCTCGGTTGCACCCTCCATCTGACGGGCAAAATCATAGGTCACAATTTTCTGCTGAATGGTCTTGCCGAAGGCGTCAGCGATCAGATCCGTAACTTCCTTCCAGCCAATGTATTCAAACATCATCGAACCGGAGAACATCAATGAACTCGGGTTGACCTTATCGAGATTGGCATATTTGGGCGCAGTACCATGAGTGGCTTCAAATACAGCGATATGATCGGCCATGTTGGCGCCCGGAGCGATCCCCATACCACCAACTTCGGCAGCCAGTGCATCCGACAGGTAGTCGCCGTTGAGGTTGGTGGTGGCGATAACGCTGAATTCAGCAGGACGCAGTTGCATCAACTGGAACATGATGTCGGCAATCCGGTCCCTGATGACGATCTTGCCTTGCGGTTGTTTGCCATCGTATTTGTCCCACAACTCGGCTTCGGTGATGGTCTCATCAGCAAATTCCTCGGCGGCCAATTCATAACCCCACTTACGGAATGCACCTTCGGTGAATTTCTGGATGTTGCCCTTGTGCACCAGCGTGACGCTGTCCTTGTTGTTATCGATTGCATACTGGATGGCTTTTCGTACCAGCCGTTTTGAAGCAAATGCCGAAATAGGCTTGATACCGAGACCTGCACCTTCGAAGAATTTGGCACCCATTTCCTCACGCAGGAATTTCGCCAGTTTTTCGTTCTCAGGTGTACCGGATTCGTATTCGATACCGGCATACACGTCTTCGGTATTTTCCCTGAATATGATGGCATGTACATCCTCGGGCCGTTTCATGGGCGAAGGCACACCATCGAAATAATCAACCGGCCGGACACAGGCATACAAATCCAGATCCTGACGCAGGGATACGTTCAGAGAACGGAAGCCACCACCAACGGGGGTGGTCAGCGGGCCCTTGACGGAAACGACCAGGTCCTTGACAGCGTCCAGGGTTTCTTCAGGAAAATAATTCCCATCATAAATTCCCGCAGCCTTTTCACCGAGATACAACTCGGCCCAATGCACTTTCCGCTTTCCACCGTAGGCCTTTTCAACCGCTGCATTCCAGACGCGCATGGAAGCGCGGGTAATATCCGGACCAATTCCATCACCTTCCACAAAACCCAGGATCGGGTTATCAGGCACGACCAGCTTGTTATTTTCAATTGTAATTTTTTCACCGCTGACGGGTAATTGGATGTGTTCATAACTCATGGTTGGGGTTCCTTTATAGGGTGCTTCTCAAGAACCCGATATTATACGTCTGACGGCTTCAAACCGCATTCAATTTGGTGCACTGAATGTACAGGCAAACGAATGGTGGATTTCGCCATATTTGTAAATACGCCACCATTGCCACGGGTTTGCTTATCTACAAAACCGATGGGCCCGTTCACCGGTGACTGCCACAATGCGTTATTTCCAGCCATTGTGGACCCCGGCTCCATCCTGCTGTGACAAATGGCACGAATACTGCATAAACCTTGTTTAGAGACATAACCACTAAAGGAGAAACTTATGGGTCGGGGTTCAGCAGGCAATGTGATTGCAGCCTTGTGCAGTTTTTTCATTCCTGGCCTGGGACAGTTGTTGCAGGGCCGCTGGTTATTGGCAGGCTTCATGTTTGTCATGTCCGTCGTGTTGTGGGTTATTTTGCTGGGTTGGGTAATCCACCTGTGGTCCATTATTGATGCTGCCATCTTCGATCCACCCTCCAGGTACAGGTCTTACCGGCACCGCAGAGGATACGACTGGTAGTAAATACTTTTTTTCAAACGGGCCGAACCCCGGCTTTGCAGGTTGACCACCTGTCGGGGCAGCTAGCCCTTTTGAACACAGTGGGGGCGAGAACTTCCAGGTGGATGTTTTCTCAGCCCGAAGCTTTCGCGAACGGTTTTCGCCCCCACCCCTTTCTTGTTACCCCCTCCATTGACAAGCACAGACCGCAATGCCTCTGCTAAGATAAAAGCCGTTCAACCGACTGCGCTGGAGACAAAAATGTATTTCAAACCTCTGTTGCTACCGCTGCTGGCACAGGTTGCCCTGACCTTTATCGTCATGCTGACCATGTACCGCAAACGTATCGCTGAAATGAAATCAAAAAGAATTCATCCGCAACGGACAAAGACCCGTTCCAAGGCACATGGCGTGCTAACAGACTCTGAAAGTGCCGCGGATAATTATTCCAACCTGTTTGAATCCCCGGTCCTGTTCTATGCCGCCATTTTGCTGACCCTGATACTGATGGTGCAGGACACCATACTGGTAATGCTTGCCTGGACCTACGTCACAACGCGCTACGTGCACAGTTTTATACATATTACCTACAACCGTGTCATGCACCGTTTCTCGGTTTTCATATTCAGCAGTTTTGTCCTGCTTGCCATTTGGGTGAGACTGGGCTGGATCATTATTCAATCCTGAGCTATGGCAATGACGACAAATAAGCAGATTAGTGGCAGTTGTTTGTGCGGTGCAATTAATTTCTCAGCCAGCCTGCCCAGTAAATGGTGCGCTCATTGCCACTGCAGCATGTGCAGAAAAGCCCACGGTGCCGGTTATGTGACCTGGGTAGGCTTTGAGCAAGACCACGTCTTATACACGCGGGGAGAAGATCATTTGGTGTGGTATGAATCATCCCCTGGGGCACAACGTGGCTTTTGCAGGCAATGCGGCAGCAGTCTGTTTTTCCGCTCAAAGCAATGGGCCGGCGAACTGCACATAGCGCTGGGCTGCATCGATGGCGCAATTGACCGCCAGCCGCAAGCCAACGTATTTTTCGATAATCACATTGCATGGATGCCGATTGATGAAACCCTGAAGCAGGTCGACGGTTAGCTTTTCTATGCCAAAAGTCATATGCCAATAGTAATGGAAGGTATTGATATATAAAGTTATTTACTCATATTACCTCAACAATTGCTCATTTCAACGCAAAGCCTGTAACTTTTTCACCCGATCACCTATCAGTATATACATGGGTCAACAATTACCCATACGAGAAACACTCTCAGACTAACTCGACAAAGGTGAAAATGATGAAAACTACCCCCAATGCCCGTTCAATTCGTAACTCGTTGATGGCTGTTGTCGCTGTCTCCGCCATGACATTGCCATTGTTGGCATCCGCATCCACCCCCCAGGTCAGCGTTGCTTTCGACGCCACAGAGTTAAACACCGTCCGCGGTCAGGAACGTGTATATGAACAAATGAAGACCGCTTCGCGCAAACTTTGTGGCCCAACCAAAACCGGGTCATTGAATCAATCTGTTGCCAATGCAAAGTGCTATGACGGCACATTGACTGCAGCAGTTCAGCGTCTCGATAACGACGCAATCACGGCAATTCATTCCCAATAGCAAGCTGAATATCAAGTAACACGTGGGGTATCGGGCAACAGGTGAATCGAACCGGGTTCATCCGTTGTCCGAATGCTCCGGTACAGACCAATCGATCGGCAACTGCTGGTGCTGACGCAAATAATCATTGGCGCTGGAGAAATGACGGCAACCCAGAAACCCCCGATGAGCCGATAGTGGCGAAGGATGGGGTGCTTTGAGTACCAGGTGTTTGCTACGATTTATTACCGCCCCTTTTTTCATTGCATAACTGCCCCATAGCATAAAAACCAAGCCCTCCCTCTGCTCATCCAATAACTGCACGACGGCATCAGTAAATGTCTCCCAGCCTTTGCCCTGGTGCGAACCGGCTTGACCGCGTTCAACTGTCAGAACCGCATTAAGCAATAACACGCCCTGCTCTGCCCAGGATTGCAGATAACCATGCTGCGGTGGCACCAGGCCCAGGTCAGCCTGGATTTCACGGTAGATATTGGCCAATGAGGGTGGAATCCTGACTCCGGGTTGCACCGAAAAACACAAACCATGGGCCTGCCCCGGGCCATGATATGGGTCCTGCCCGAGAATCACGACGCGTACCTGGTCAAATGGTGTGCTGTTCAAAGCATTGAAGATCTGTGTGCCCGGTGGGTAGATGACCGCACGATGCTGTTTTCTGGTAAGCAGAAAATTACGCAACTTTTGCATATACTCCTGCCGGAACTGGTCATCCAGTCTGCTCAGCCATGAATCATGTAGTTGGACTTTTCTCATTTCATTCATACCAGTGTTGTACAGCAAAATAATTTTCCTGTGAGGAAAACTGCGCAAGCTCTGTCCTGATTCTATACACTTCGACACAGATTCGCAGATCAATTGACATGACCGTATACGCATTAGCTGGAGTCAACATGCCCATCAGTACAGACGTAGTCATTATCGGTGCCGGTCCATCCGGTTTATTCCAGGTATTTGAGCTGGGTTTGCTGGATATTCACGCACATGTGGTGGATTCATTACCCCGCATTGGTGGTCAATGTGGTGAACTGTACCCGGAAAAACCAATATACGATATCCCGGCCTACCCTGTGATTGGCGCACAGGAACTGGTAGACCGGTTAGTGGAGCAGATTGAGCCCTTCAAGCCACAGTTTCATCTCAGCCAGGCCGTTACCGATCTTAAACGCCAGGACAATGGACGTTTTACGCTGACTACCTCAAGCGGAACCGAATTCGACACCGCCACTGTGATAATCGCCGCTGGTCTCGGCGCATTTCAACCACGTAAATTGCGCGCACCCGGTGCCGAGGATTTCAATGGGAAAAGCATCCATTACAAAATCACCGAAGCCGCAAAGCTCGCCGGCAAGAATATCATCATCCTGGGCGGCGGTGATTCAGCCCTGGACTGGACAATCGAATTACACGACAAGGTTAAAAGTCTTACCTTGATTCACCGCCGGATCGAATACCGGGCCCAGGCTGCTTCGGTCAAAAAAATGAAAACGCTTGCTGCAAACGGTGATCTGAAAGAATTTCATGGCATGGTGCGTGAAGTGCTCTCGGAGGATGGAAAATTCAAAGGTTTATGTGTGGCAGATTCAGAAGGCAACACCCATGAAATCAATGCTGATGAAGTCTATGTATTCTGGGGTTTGTCACCGAACCTTGGACCCGTTGCCGACTGGGGGCTGGATATTGAAAAGCGCCAGATTCACGTGGATACCGAAAAGTTCCAGACCAACGAGACGGGCATTTTTGCCATCGGTGATATCAACACCTATCCCGGCAAGAAAAAGCTTATTCTAAGCGGCTTTCATGAGGCTGCACTGGCAGCTTTTGCGGTGCAAAATCACCTTGACCCTGATAAAAGAGTATTTCTGCAATACACCACTACTAGCCCTATCATGCATAAAAGGCTGGGTTTGAAAAAAGACAAATAATAAATTTGGTTATGAAATTTTTATCAGGTAAGTTTTATTTTATATATAAATAGACCTTGAAAAAAAAGATTTTCGACTTATGCTTAATAGGTAACCTCAACACAGTCCCCCCCTTCTTCTGTGGCGCAGATTTATTTGCGTACGAGGTTACGGAACAGGCGGCCTTCGGGCCGTCTGTTTTTTCAGACAGACTCTGAATTTTCCTGTGGCAGCTTCGACCACTCGGACACATCCAGTGCATCCCGGTAACCGTGCCAGGTGGCATAAGCCAACCACGGTATGATTATTATCAAACCGATTCCGGCAGTGAGAAAACCAATCAGCATCAGGCTGCAAATTAACGATGCCCAGACAATCATAGCGGGTTTGTTGCGCAACACGGCATTGATACTGGATATGACCGCGGTAATGACATCAATATCGCGATTGGCCAGCATCGGCAATGAAAACACACTGGCCGCAAAGCTGACGCTGGCAAATATGGAGCCTACGGCCGAACCGATAAGAAGAAACGTTAGTACATGACCCCAGCCCGGGTGAGCACCCATTGGAAAAAACACCTGCACCATCATACCGGCCCTGGTCCAGAGCAGGAATATGACCAATAATACCAATGTATACACCATCGCATTGCCCAGCGGTCGCCTGATTGCCTGAATGGTGTGTCCCAGGTCAGGTGTCAGGCCCTGGCAGAGTTGCCGGCTGACTGAATAAAGACCAAAAGCCAACATCGGGGCAATAAAAACAAACCCGGAAAGTGCACTAATTAACAAGATAAACCCACCCAGCTTCCAGGCCAGCCATGCGATGCTGACACTGATCAGAAAAACAAAAAAACCATAGGTCAGGCTGATAGCCTTCGCATTTTTAAAATCAACCCAGCCGGC
>PVMK01125763.1_pt1 | contig 40326 bp, 41 predicted proteins | sample 1853481 | NCBI WGS metagenome assembly PVMK01 (sample SAMN08533507, study PRJNA380276) | Marine sediment metagenome, whole genome shotgun sequencing project.
CGACAGGATTGGCAGGGTTGTATTATGGGAAAACATCTGGCCCGGAAAAACTGAATAATTTTGCTAATTTGAATATTATTTTTTAATATTAATCCAATTATTAAGCCGCTGTATGAAGAAAATTTTGGAGAGTAAAAAGAGTAAGAATACATTAATTTTGATTATTATAGCTTGCCTGCTCCTTTTATTTTTGATATTTGTCTTATATCCAACCTTAACTCGCCTGATCTATTCCCGTGATATCCCGACTCTGCCAGACTTGAGTGGTCAATCCGAAGTATTGACGGAATATTTGATAGAAATATATAATGAGACTTTGGACGATCCAGTATCTGATGCTGCGGTTGGTCACTTAGCTATGGTATTCCATTCCAATTTCTTCTATGATCACGCTATATTGTGCTACTCGCTGGCTATAAAATTAAATCCTAACGAATGGCGGTGGCCTTATTCTCTGGCTTTGATATATGAAGAACTTGGTGACGCAAAAGCCACTATTCCTTATCTCAAAAACGTGATCCAGATTAACCCACGTATCACTCAGGCCTGGTTCAGATTGGGAAATTCATATCTCAAAGTAAATTTATTTGATGATGCCGATTATGCATTTAACCAGGTATTGAAACTGAAAGAATACTATCCACGCCATATACCCAATGAAATATTATTAAATCGTGGCGCATTTCCGTTGAGGGCTTACGCAACTTTAAATCTTAGTCGATCCGCTATGCAGAAGAAAAATTGGATTGCTGCAGAATCAATATTAATCGGCTTGATTGACCAGTATCCAACCTTCGGTTCTGCTTATCGTTTATTAGGTCAAGTCTACCAGGAGACAGGAAATATAGTAAAGAGTTCAAAATATGCTATTAGAGCCAACGATTATAATAGTTACATACCCCCGGCCGACCCAATATTCGATAATCTGATGCAGAACTCCCGCAATACAAATTTCATGACCAAGCAGATAGACATAGCAATCAAGAGCAATAATATTGATTGGGCTGTTTTCCTTATTCGTCATTTATTTGAATATAATCCGAACGATGGAGAGTTCATCACCAAGCTGATAAAACTTAAGTTGGATATTGCTTATTACGATGGCTTGGAATCGCTGGTGGAAATTTTTTATGGTATATACAGTTCTAATGCTGATAAATTGACATACATGGCAGGATATTTTACCAACCGAAGACAAAATCAATATACCTTAAAATTGCTGAAACAGGCAATAGCTATCAATCCCAATTCAACTGAAGCTCAATATTTATACATTAAAAATCTTAGACTGACGAATCAATTGACTCTTGCCTACAACCATTGCCGGCAGGTTATAAAATTCAAACCGGAGGCAGCTAATATTCTAAATGAGTATGCTCTCATTCTGATTCAGCAGGGATATCCAGACCTGGCTCGTCAGCAACTGAATAATACTCTGGAAATTGATCCAAAAAATGCGACGACACTATTCATTTCAGGTAAACTGGCCGAAGATAGTGATAATATTGAAGAAGCACTATCCTATTACCGGAGTAGCGCTCAAGCTGACAAACAGAATATAATAGTCAAACTGAAGCTGATAAATTTCTTACTGGGATTGCATAAGTGGGATGAAGTTCTGGAATACCTGCATGTTTGCATTGGAATATCTCCCAATAGTTTTGACCTATTGGAACGCCAGGCTTGGCTGTTGGCAACCTGTCCCGACAACAGATTGCGGAATGGTGAGTATGCTCTTGAACTGGCTAAAAGACTAGTATTAATGAAGAAAACCGCTCACTACCAGATTATCGGCAGTGGTATGGCATTAGCGGCTGCATATGGAGAACTGCAGCAGTATGAACAGGCAATCCAAATAGCCAGTGAATACATCGACCAGGCCAGGAAAATTAACCTGAATCAGTATATACCTGAACTGGAAGAGTTGATAGTATTTTTTCGTGCAGGCCAACCCTATCGACTCCAATAACAACTGCTGGTTGGTTGACAACCCTGCTATACTTTTGGTATACCAAACGGTTTGATAATGTTGAATTAAAGTCAAACACAAAACCCCGTCGTGAAACGGGGTTTATTCTCGGTGGACGATGGCGGGCTCGAACTACCGATCCCTGCCGTGTGAAGACAGCGCTCTGACCAACTGAACTAATCGCCCATTATATTGCAAATAACATTAGATAAATTACAAATCATGGAATTGATTAAAACTTATCTTAGCAACATCATTTTTTTAGTTTGAGTTTGTTGTCCGGCTTGTAAACTATAGAAGTACACTCCGCTGCTAACCACACTACCATTTTCATCTCTGGAATCCCAGACAATTGATTTTAAGCCCGGTTCCATTACTTGATTGATCAAAGTCTTTACTTTACTACCTAATACATCATACACATCAATTGTAACATATTCTTGCTTTTCTATTACAAATTCAATTTTTGTTGTAGGATTAAATGGATTTGGATAGTTATTACACAACCTGAATTCAGTGATTTCACTTAGTTCATCATTTACTTTTAGCGGATCACCCGATGTTAAATCTTTACCAGTGAATGCCGGGTAATCAGGGGGATATTTGTAACAACGAAAAACCTGAAGATTACCAACAAGTTGATCTTCTTGAGTAAGAATTATGTTGCCATTAACAGGATTTTGATATTTCCATACTATTTCATTGGATGAAGTTACTTCAAAAAATTCTCCTTTATCCGCATTACAGATTAATGTATTATCGTTTGGAAGTCTTTGTGAACCACCAAATCTAAGTGAGTTAAAATCAGTTTGTATTGGAGTTGTATAAGTCCATGTCGGTATTGATGGTCCATAAGCAGTTCCTGTTGCTAAGACATAATTGCCATCACCATCAACCGATGGTGAAATTTCTTCGATGGACGAGTATCCACGATCAGGCCAACCATTGTTAAATATCATGATGTTTCCTTGGCCCAGTAAATCGGGTTCAATCCAATACGCATCATGTGGCCCGTGTAATTTCTTATCATTTTCCGTTCCAGCATCATAAGCTATTGGATTGCCCCATCTATATAATAAATCACCACCTTTTCTACTATTTCCACCCTGATGTGTAGCTGCTACTTCGGATGTTGTACTATGATCGATGATCCATATTTCGTCTGTACCCCGATTACTAATAAGAATTTGATCAAATTCTTCATTATATGATACGGAATTAGTGTGCAACCAATCTTCAGAACCGTTTCTTGCAAAATTTAAATCTATTAGTTCAGGATGATCGGCAACTACACCAAAATTAATTTTAGTAGAGTCGAAATCTTGAATCAGGTGATCCCAGGCATTCCATTGCCAAACTATTTTTCCTGTATCAAGTCCGGTTTGTTGTACTTCAATGATTGATGTAGATCTGATAACACTTCCAAGAAATAATTCTGGCTTTCTACCTGCTTGGATAACTGCATTCTGCCTTTTTGGATCACTAACAACTAACAAAACATTCCCGTTTGGCAAGTATTCAATATCATGATGTTGGGTTCCGTAATAGAATTTCCAAATGAGATTGTTGTCCCAATCAAACAATTCAAATCCTCCCGTTCTTTGGGTGGTTGCAGTGGGGTCTACTATTGCTGCAGCGCGTAATAAGTTTCCATTCTCTAATAAATATGCACTTATACCCGGAATAAAATCGCTATCCCATTGATGCACTAATCTTCCTTCATTATCAATTAAATATGTAATTTTTGCAAGATTAGGTGCAAAAAGGGTATAGCCATCATATGATTGTGTTTTGTCATTCATAATCAATCCAACAGTATTTTGTGACATACCTTGATTATTAGATATCAGAATTATAAAAATAATTGTAAATGTCTTAATGCTATAATTTTTACTTGGAATTTTCACACTTTTTCTCCTAATTAACATTATATATTAATGATTAATATTTAAGATTTTTCTAAACACTGGATTGCTTGAATAAACATCTCCTCAGCAGGAGCTACAATCTTTTTTATGCAAACTGTAGATAATAACGATTTGTTTGCATAATCGTTGTTGTCATCTTCATCATAGGCTTCGATAGTTGGTATATCTATTAACTCTAATGTATCTGAAATAATAGCTTCATAAGTACTCCAAACACTGGGCGCGATTATTAGTCCATTTGCCCAATTACGGTTCCGCTGCAAAAGAGTAACAGTTTTTTCAATGCTGTGAGTCTGGTAAATTTTTATTGTAATACCTTTTTCGCGGATATATCGGCGAATTCCTTTATTAATTTTATCGAGCACAACACTCTTTCCTAGTTTCGCTGATTTAACACCAATCAGGTTAAGGTTCGGTCCTTGTATGATTAATATATTCATAATATTTTATCGGATTGGTACTATATGTCCAATTATGTAACCAAGTACGAGACCAACAAGTACCGCTAATGTTAAAACACGGCTACCTACTAATTCACGCGAATAGCCCTTTTTAATTGCCACGATTGAGATAATATATCCAAGACCATTTAATAGCCAAAAAAACGGAATGGCCAACACTTTTACTATTAGTGGCCCAATGAACGGCACAAGTGCTATTAGCGCTGTAATACCGGCAAAAAACTGCGTGAACACACCTAATAGTATAGTAACCAATACTACTACCTTCTTTTCTACACCAAAATATAACGCCACTATCATTGCGATTAAAAACAGTGTCCATCCAACTAAATGTTTCCAATTAGACTTAAAGAAGGGTTTTAGTTTTTTATCGCTATTATTAAGTGTATTAGGTTGTTCTTTATTGTTATTTTTACTATTCTTTGTTTCTTTTGCCATTTTTCTAGCCATATTTGACGAACAGAATTTATATCAAAAAATAATTCATTGAAATAATCTGTTTTTTCAAAGATTTTATTCTTATCATCTAACATTTTTAGATCTAAACGATAATGATCACATAAAATATCTTCATTGTCTATTGAAATTGTTGAGGTATCGTTCCAAAGTAGCCGTGTTTCGTATAATATTCCTTCATTCTCAAGATTGAACCATTTAGTGTCAATTGAATTTACCTGGGAATTCATAAGTTTAACTAAAAATGAAAGTAAGGAGTGTGTATTGGGATCTGTAAAAATGGAATCCTTTTCACTATAAATAAGAATATTGTCCTGCGTAAGAACAGCTTCATAATTTTGTTCTATTGTTTTCTGCTCAGTAGTCTTTTTGGTTTCAACTATTGAATAATTGATCTTATTAAATTTTGAATAATACTCCAAATCAATTGGGAAAACATAATCTATAAACTCATTTGTTTTTATTAGAAGGGTTATTTCTTCATCTGTATCTTGTTGGATTTCAGCTGTGCCGACAGGGACACCCCACATGGTTACATCATATTCCTGACTTCTAACATTTCCATAAAATAAAACAAGTATAAATAATAACTGGATTGAGTGATGTATGTTTGTTTTTAGCATTTTAAATTATATGGTTTTCCAACGGAATTTACTAACCATGCTAAAAATTCCAAGTAAAGGCGTGTAAAGTGGTTGTAAAAAGAACCAAATTAAGAAAACATTTAGTCTAATTTCTGTTTTAAATAATTTAGAGCCATAAAATAAAATAACTGTATCAAATAGGAATTTTATGCCAAATAGCATGGGCAGAAACTGCCAATAAGTATTTAAAAATAATGTTAATAATAAAATTGTATTTGTAAACAAATTAGTAAATAGGAATAGTAAAAATAAATAGTCAGTATTAAATAGTTTTTTAGTATTCGATGCCCACCTAATACGTTGATTAATAAATTTAATAACATTCTCCGATGGTTTCGTTTTTACAAAACCGGTTGGATTCGTATTATATTTAGACTTTGCTATTTTTGATATTGCTTGAACGAGATAAAAATCGTCCCCGGAAATTTTATCAGCAACCGGACTGAAACCATTAATTTTATTGAAATCAGAGCGCCTGTAAGCGATGTTCTGACCGGATCCCGACCAGGCGTTTCCCCAACCGAGCGTACCGGCATTGGCTGACATTAGCGACAAAAAATCTATTGATTGATAATGATCTAAAAAGCGGTCAGAAATTGTGTCTATTTTAGAGTATCCTATAACAACGCCGGTTTCTTCATCGAATGTTTTAACCATGCTCTCTACCCAAGTGTTTGGTACTCGACAATCAGCGTCCGTTGAAATAATAATTTCACCAATTGATCTTTCGATTGCTTTGGTAAGTGCATATTTTTTAGGCGTCATAGATTTAGATGATTCTGAAATCTTAACACCAATAAAATTGTTATATTTATTTATATAATCGTTGACAATAGACCATGTTTTATCAATTGATCGATCATCAGCAATTATGATCTGCAACTTTGCTTGAGGATAAGTTTGCTGGCTTAAATCCTCAAGCAATTCCCTGATATTCTCTTCTTCATTTCTAGCTGCGACAATGACAGAAACATTAGGTTCTTTTAGATAATTTTCATTTGGAGTTTTTCTTAGACGCACTAAACCGGATAAAAAATATAACATAAAAGCGGCATATAAAGTGAATATGCCTATAGCGATTGAGCCGATTAATGTCATTAAAGCAGTAATGCTGAAGCAATTAAAAAATAAATTCCAACCCCTAGAATATCAATTGTGGTTGTGACGAAAGGGCCTGTCGCAATTGCGGGATCAACATCTAATTTTCTTAGTAATAGTGGAACCACTGTACCGACGGAAGTTGCGATTACCATCGACGAACAAATACTTAAGCCTACAACCAACCCAAAGAGTGCCGGTGCATCCTTGAAAAAGAAATATGCTAAAATCCCAAGCAAGAGACCGTACAGTCCACCTAAAATTAAACCTACACTCAATTCTTTAAGGATCAGTTTAAAATCGTTGCCAAAGTCAATTCTGCCAGTTGCAAGACCGCGGACAACAATGGTAGAAGATTGTGTACCAATGTTACCCCCCATACCAATAATAACGGGTATAAAAGCTGCTAATGCAATTATACTTTGCAACATGTCTTCAAAAACACCAATTATTGAAATTGCGACAATACCTCCAAGCCAACTTGCAAATAGCCAAGGTAAGCGCGCACGTGCATTGCTCCACGAAGATTTTAGCAATATTTCTCTATCTTTACCGGCACCTGCCATCTGCAAAAAGTCTTCAGTTGCCTCTTCACGGATAACATCAACAACATCATCTACTGTAACAATACCTAATATTTCATCATTACTACCAACAACAGGTACAGCAAGAAGATTATATCGCGATACGATCTTTGCAACTTCCTCTTGATCGGTTTCAGCGCGAACATATTGGACATTTCTAATCATAATGTCCTTCAATTTAGTTGAGGATGGGGTTGTTACTAAAGCCCTCAGAGATATTACTCCCGTAAGATGATTTTCAGAATCGGTGACATATAGGTAAAAAACCATTTCCGCATCTTCTTGATTCTGTAAATCATTTATTGCTTCACCGGCGGTTAGTCCCTCATTGAGAGTAAATACATCTCTAGACATCATGCTTCCCGCACTATCGTCAGGATAGGCGAGCATTTCTTCGATATCTTCCTTTTCATCAGTATGCAAAGAATCAATAATAATTTTCGATTTGTCTTCAGAAATAGCATTTAAAATCGTAGTCTGATCATCTGAACTGGCAATACGAATAATTGGTACAATTCGCTCAGGAGCGACATCTTCTAATAAGTCTTTTAATATTGAATCATCTAACTCGCTTAAGAATTCTGCGGTATATTCATTGTTCGACATTAGATTAAATAAGTAATCCTGATCATTGTCGGTAAAATAGCGGTAGATCACAGCTAAATCAGCCGGATGTGTTTTGTTAATCAGTTTGACAAGATTAGTTTTCGCTTTGCGATGCAAGAGGCGGCGGAAAGTATCACGTAACACGGATATTTCATGACCAAACATTTCTTTTTTCATGATTGATTCTCCAAATCTTTGTTAAGCATCTTAAATCCTAAAAATATGATAATAATTGCAAAAATAACCCAAATAGGATTTACATGATTATGCCAATTGTAATAGCGATTAAAAACATCTTCGGCGTTATTTAAAGCTACTGCAAAACCGTTATTAAGTCCATGCAGAATTATCCCGGGTATTATAGAATTGGTACGCCAAGAGAGATATCCAAGCAACATTCCTAATAAATATATTTGCACTATCCAATATGGATTTAGATGTACTAAAGCGAAAAATAAACTAGTGACCAAAATTGCTTTTGTGATGTCTTCCCAGGATTCTTCTAATACTTTTTGCAGAAAGCCACGGAATAACATTTCTTCAACTAAGGGCGCAACAATTATGGTGGTCAATATGATTAAAATACCATTAAGGACAGATGTAATTTTTAATTGTTCGACAAGTTCACTAAGGAAGTCCGGACTTCCAAATAGGGCATAAACAATACGGTCCAACTCGTCAATTATTATAATGAATCCACCGGAAATAATGATTATAGAAAAAAGAGTATTTTTTGAAATTCTGTTTATTCGTAATCGTCTGCGGATTGATAAACCATTAATTCGCAAGTAAACAATAACAGGCAACGCAATCATCAAAGTGCTTACAAACATAGATAGTAATGATATAGCTATAGAGTCGAAATTTGGAAATAGCACTTTTAATATTGAGACGAATCCGGCACCAACAAGTATCGCAAAAAGGAGCGACAACAGCACAATGCCAATGGCAATTCTAGTGATATTGTTTTTATTCAAAGTAGTTAGTTGGGTTGGGTTTGAATCGTTTAAAATTACAATATTATGGATTAGAGAATAAAGGAGCTATAACGGTTTTGTTAAATGGTGTAGTAATATGCTTCCGGCAACAGCAGCATTAAGAGACTCTCCGGAGCCAATTTTTGGAATAGTAACTTTTACCTTTATTTGATCAGTATATTTTTCATTGATTCCGTGTGCTTCATTACCTATAACCAATACCCATGGCATTAATATTTTTGGGTCAACATTATGTATGCTTTCCCCTTTTTGAAAGGTTCCAATAATAGTATGTGAACTTTTATAAAAATCTTTTAAAGAGACATCTTCATATAAATTTAGTCTAAACTGACTTCCCATTCCACCACGCAGCACTTTTGTATTAAATGCATCAACACAGTTTTCTGAAAAAGCGATATTCTTTATTCCAAACCAATCCGCGCTTCTTAATAATGTGCCAAGATTGCCGGGATCCTGTATTTCATCAAGATATAACCAATTTTCGGACGTATTAATATCTATGTCATGAAGATTTGGTAGTGCGCATAACGCAAGTATGCCCGACGGAGATACAGTGACGCAAATTCCTCTCATTTCCTTTTCACCAATAGAGTTAGTAATGATGGCATTGTTCGCAATTAAATCCATGAGTGAATCATGTTGAGGTTTTGCTATGAATTCATCTGTTATGTATATCTGTTTTATAACAACCCTAGACTGAACCGCCTCAGAGACTAATCGTTCACCTTCTATTACAAATAATTGGTGAAGCTTCTTGTACTTTTTCTTTCCAAGTGATTTAATGAGCGTATTGTCTGAGTGGCTTAACATATTATTTCTACTTATTTTTTTTGTCTTTCATAACACGTTTAATCATTTTTCCGAAAGCCTTATCTTGCTTTCGTTTTGCAACAAGAGTCGTTTGAAGATGAGACTGTTCTTTTTTCATTTTGATATAATTATCATAAATTGCATTATCAAGGTTCCCCTCCTCTACAGCAATTAAAACTGCACAGCCCTTTTCATGAACATGTGTACAATCTGAAAAGTGGCAATCTTGAGCAAGTTCAACAATTTTATCAAAAGTAATTTCAAGGCCAATTATGGAATCGGTAATTCCGACCTCCCTCATTCCCGGATTATCAATGATAATACTTCCGTTATTAAGTAAAAATAATTCCCGATGAGTAGTAGTATGTACTCCTTTGTTAGTTCTCTGGCTAATTGCACTGGTTTTCATAACAATTTTTTCTGCCAAAATATTTAATAAAGTTGATTTACCAACACCCGAAAGACCTAATAAACAGTACGTTTTACCCTTTATTAAAGTAGCTTTTAATTCGTCAAGTCCTATATTTGTCAAATTACTAATGGCAAAGATTGGTACATTTTCAATTCTTTTATTAACCCCATTAATTGTGTTCATTAGCTCACGATTAGTAACGAGGTCAATTTTTGTCAATAAAATTATTGGTTTAACATTCGCAGAATTGCAAATTGCCAAATAACGCTCAATACGATTTATGTTAAAATTTTCCGTAATTGCCTCAACAATAAATCCAAAGTCAATATTGGCTGCAATTACTTGTTTATTGACCGACTTCCCAATAGAACGTCTTTCTATAAAATTATTTCTCGGAAATACTTGTGTAATAAAAGCATTTTTATCATCATATTTATTGAGGCAAACCCAATCCCCGACTATCGGCAACTCGGATTTATCCTCCATTGAATTTTGAAGATTGCCGGTATTGGTGGCTTTAAGCTCAGCTGAATCAGTTTTAACAGTATACATATCTCTAAAAACTGCAATTATGCGTCCGATGGTAGATTTATCTAATTGATTATCTTCTACATACTTATTTACAATAGCATTATAACCGATGTCATTGAGATTCATAGTTTTATAATCTAATAATTAATAACAACAATTTATTTGTTTAGCCAAAATAACCCCGCTAATTTTAAGACAATTTTAATTAAGGATACATAATAATGTCGAAAGGTGTTACACCACAAAGCGAGAACTTTTCAGCTTGGTATAATGATGTAGTAAAAAAAGCTGATTTAGCGGAACACGGACCTGTCAAGGGAACAATGGTAATCAAACCATACGGCTTTGCTTTATGGGAAAACGTGAAATATGAATTAGATACCATGATAAAGGACTCAGGACATGTTAATGCCTATTTCCCTCTATTTATACCTAAATCGTTTTTCGCCCAAGAAGCGAAACATGTTGAAGGTTTTGCCAAAGAATGTGCAGTTGTAACTCATACAAGGCTGAAATCTGTTGACGGAAATGTTGTTGTAGATCCTGAATCAAAATTGGAAGAAGAAGTAATTGTCCGCCCAACATCAGAAACGGTTATATGGGCGATGTATAAAAAGTGGATTCAATCTTACCGCGACTTACCATTATTAATAAATCAATGGGCTAATGTTGTGCGATGGGAAATGCGAACCCGCCTATTTTTGCGTACTACCGAATTTTTATGGCAAGAAGGTCATACTGCACATACAACTGCCAAGGAAGCGGAAGAAGAAACCTTAACGATACTCGAGATTTACCGCCGTCTTGCAGAAGAAATATTGGCAATACCGGTATTAACGGGTCGGAAAACTGAAAGTGAAAAATTTGCCGGAGCAGAACATACTTATAGCATAGAAGCGATGATGAAAGATAAGCGGGCATTGCAATCTGGTACTTCACACAATCTTGGGCAAAATTTTGCAAAAGCATTTAACGTAACTTTTCAGAGCAAAGATAATCAAGAAGAATTGGTTTACGCCACAAGCTGGGGCGTGAGTACACGCATAATTGGTGCAGTAATCATGGTCCATGGGGATGATAAAGGATTGCGCCTTCCGCCAAAGGTAGCCCCACACCAAGTCGTGGTTATACCAATTTCAAGAAGCGATGAGCAAAAGGAAAAAATATTAAAGTTTTTAAATCCGATATTAGATGAACTAAAAGAAAGTTCGGTGAGAACTACAGTTGATTGGAGAGAAGAATCACCGGGATTCAAATTTAATGACTGGGAAATGAAAGGTGCTCCAATCAGAATGGAAGTCGGTCCACGAGATATCGAAAATAATAAGGTAGTTTTGGTTCGTAGAGATACTGGCGAGAAGAGCTCGGTTAATACTGGTGATATTGCAGATAAAATATCACAAATGTTAATGGATATTCATGCCAATTTATTTGCAGAAGCTAAGGATTTCATGAAATCCCATACAATTATAGCGGATTCTTATGAGGAGTTCAAAAAGATTGTAAATAAGGGCGGATTTATTCGTTGCGGTTGGGATGGTACATCGGAAACCGAATTAAAAATTAAAGAAGAAACCGGCGCAACTACGCGTTTGATTCCGTTTGATGAAAATCCAAAGAACCTAAAATGTATTTACACAGGAAAACCTGCAAAGCACGAAGTAATTTTTGCGAAAGCATATTAGCGTAAATGATTGTAAATACATCGGCAGTAGTACTGAAAAGTTTCCCGTATGGTGAAACGAGCATAATTACACGATGTTATACAAGAGACCATGGAAAAGTCAGTTTGATTGTTAAGGGTGCGCGACGTAAAAAATCGCCTATGGCAGCCTATTTTCAATCTATGAATTATTTGGATATTGTTTATTACTATCGCCAAACACGTAGCTTACAATCATTGTCCAAAGCTTCATTTGTTGAAATTTGGTCTGGTCTAAATCAGGAATTAAAGAAAATTGCACACGGCTTAGCGGTTATTGAATTGACTGAAAAAACGAATACTGAAAACGATCCACACCCGGAACTTTTTGATGAATTGGTTGCAGTGCTAAAGGCATTTGATTCATCAGAATTAAGATTGAATCTAATTTTTTGGTATTACCAGATAAAACTATTAACTATTTTAGGATTTAAGCCTGATTTCTACCATTTAGATCATGGTAACATAAAATTACCAAATCCATTTGCGGGTCCTAATAGCCAAAACATTTTGGAAGATTTAAGTAATAATACAATTGATTCAATATCCAACATAACCGCTACTAGCAAAGACCGCAATGCGATTAGCAAATATTTAACAGCATTTTTCAATTATCATTTTGAAGGAATGGATAGTTTGAAATCATTTTCAGTATTAAGGCAAATAATATGATAGACCATACAACATATACCGGAATTTTAAGAGCGAAAGGGAAGGCTACATATTTAGAAACGCCTAGTGGAGAAAAAATCTTCGAAAATGAGAAGCTATGGGATGGTTATGTTAAACATTGGGAAAATACTGCGGTAATTGCCAGAAGATTGACCCAACTTGATTACGAAGACGGTAGCCCAATCATTATTATGTGGCCGGACGAACCAATACCCGACAAACCATTTGTTCAAATTTATTATAATGAACGACTTGTAAAATACTTTGATTCAACTTTGGGACATTTGGCTATTAACGTGAACGGTAAAATTTTTAATTTTGCAAAAAAGATTAATGAAAACGAAATTTTAACTAAAGAAGAATATTTTTATCGCCCCGCCTTGGGCGAATTTGCGCCGTCACCAAATACCGGCAAACAGGAAATATCAGTTAATGGCAAATCCTATTTTGATAAATTCGGAAGAAATTTTATGCGGGGAATCCATGTATTACATATCGAAGGAATTGACACTGATAAATTATATGAAATTTTAAAAGAAGAACTTGATATAATTCATAATACACCGCCGAAGCCGGAGGACCTGGAAAATTATCCTGATTTTCACGTCATTAAAAGGAGTTGCACGTCTATCATAAGAAATGGATTGAGGAAATATGGTTTCAAAAAAGTCAAAGGAGTTGTTCCACGCGACTTTTTTGTAAATGCTGCCAATAGTTTAAAAAAAGAAAAAAACCTTAAAGTTAATATTTATAAAATGCCACAACTGATTGTTCCTGAATGTCCTCCAAGTAAACCAACATTCTTGTTCAATTGGAAAAATTGGTTTCTAGTCAATACACTTAAATATAAAAGTTAGAATGCGTTATCAATTCCAATCCCAACAAACGCAATTTACTTGGAACCCAAGATCGTTTACGGATGCCATCAAAGTACTTATCATAATTAATGTCGGTATGTATCTATTGCAGATAATTACCAGTTCGCAAATAGAGATGGTAAGTGTTTTTGGATTATCAACGCAAACAATTTGGCCGTTGATATGGCAACCAATCACATATATGTTTATGCATGGCGGAGTTTGGCATGTAGCAATCAATATGTTCGTATTGTGGATGTTTGGATCGGAACTGGAAACAATTTGGGGAAGAAACGAATTTCTTAAATATTATTTTGTTACAGGTGTTGGTGCAGGGATTATTTGGTTATTTTTTAATATTGGTGGTTCTAGTGCTATTTTGATTGGAGCAAGTGGTGCTGTTTACGGAATCTTGATGGCATATGGCATGATTTTCCCTAATCGTACAGTATATGTTTATTTTCTATTTCCCGTAAAAGTTAAGTGGTTTGTTCTGTTTATCGGAGCAATAGCGTTTATTTCTTCAATGGGAACCAGCTCAAATATTAGCCACTTAACACATCTATCAGGAATGTTAATTGGTTATTTGTATTTACACTTTAGTGGTCAGTGGCGGAACATTTCATTCAATTTTCGTAAGAAAATTATTGAATTAAAAACAACTCAAAAGAAAAAGGTCAATGATCAAGATATGAAACTTCAGCAAGAAGTTGATATGTTGATGGATAAAGCTAACATTTGTGGTTGGGAAAGTTTATCTGACGAAGAACAGGTAAAGCTAAAGTCATCCAGTTGGAAATTGTCCTCTAAAAAACCGAAGGATTAAATTCATATATATTTCAACAAAACTTATGAAGAATGTATACTTTTACAAGATTTAACAAAATTATATCAATAAAATGGCGTAATAAATAAAAGAGGATAGTTATTTGGCAAGAAGTTCATTTGGTTAACAAGTTCTGAATGGTTTTTAAATGATTTTTCTCTTATCCACAATTAGAGTCTACAGCATTGACCCGTAAGCTAAAAAACAACCCATAGCGGGTTGTTTTTTTTGATTACTTGTTTAACGATTCAAGTATTTGTTTGATGATCTTGATGATCTCAGCAAGCATTAGTAAGTCACCTCCTTTCTATTGTCTTTTTCAAGTTCATTGATTACTTCATGATAACAGTCTCCGTCTTCTTGATTATTTAGGTCCCAAGCATAAGTAACCGTTGGGTTTGCTTCAGCGGGGAACTGCGGATAACGTGAACCAATGAGCATGATCTCTTTTATCTCTTCAACTAGTTCAGGTATGAGTTACCTTCCTTCTAATAGTTAAATGTCCTTTGTCTTCTTCTATTGAATCATAGTCTAACCCAACCACAAAGTCTCTTACTCTAGTTGCAGTTCATCGTCTTCAGTTCCATCTAGGATATCAAGTAACTTATCCATCCTAACCTTTATCTCACTCAGGTCCTCAGCAGTCCATGGTTTGGTACTCTGACCGATTGAGCCCGTCGCTATCTTAGTGCTACCTGACGGTGAATGTCTGCTGTACGGTCATCTAGGTACTTGAGACTAGTTTGTTGAGGCTTATGCTGTATGTTGCCATTAGCCGCGGTTACCTGCCATTCCAGCTCACCGTTCTCATCCTGATTCCTGCGCAAGACAAGACGTGCTCCTTTTCCATACTGCATAAGTTTCAGATGCAGGGAATCTTCAGCAAAGATACTTTGCTCAACACCTTCATATTCTACTCCGTACAGATTCCATGGTCCGTATTGGCTCGCACCTGATTTACATTGATCATAGGTTAGCATTACCGGATAATCATGATTTAACTTCCTCAGCTGCATAGTTTTCATTTTATCATTCATAGGTACTCCTTATTAAACAAAACCCCTAACATTGTGTTAGGGGTTTCCATAGTACATATACCCGAAAAGCAGGTAGAATTGTAGGAAAACTAGCTAGTTAATTGTTTTTTGATATATGATTATTATTCTTTAATCTCTTTTTGTATCACCTTAAATACTTTTTCACCCGTTTTCGCCATCCTGTATTTTTCGCGGGCAAGGCGTTCTAAATAATCCAAATCAGTTTCTAATCGATTTTTTTCATTCTCAAGCAGCGCTAGTTCAGTTTTTAGTTCTTCAATGCGTTTTTGCGTCGCTTTCCTTTGTGTTTTTATTTTGTACAGCTGATATATTCCATGATCGCCGAATAAAAAAATAATTACCAAGAACGAAACGCCAAATAAAATTATTGCGCGAAAGAATTTACGTTGTGCTTCAGCAATATATTGCTTTCTTCGTGATTTGTTTAATGTTCGTCTTTTTCTCAATTATGACCTAATATATTTTTATCAGGAAATTGTGCTTTTTCACCAAGCATTTCTTCTATTCTCAATAGTTGATTATATTTACTTATGCGGTCAGTCCGGGAAGCAGAACCGGTTTTTATTTGTCCCATGCCCATTGCTACAGCAAAATCTGCGATGATTGTATCTTCTGTCTCGCCTGAACGATGTGATATTACGGCACTGTAATTATTATTACGTGCTAGGTTTACCGCCTGAATTGTTTCAGTAATAGTTCCGATTTGATTTAATTTAATCAAAATTGAATTCATCGATTTTTCATCAATTGCACGTTGAAGGCGTTTAATGTTTGTTACAGTCAGATCATCTCCAACAATTTGGATTTTTCCACCCAACTTTGCATTCAGGATTTTCCAACCATCCCAATCGTCTTCTGCAAGACCGTCCTCAATAGAAACGATAGGATATTTATTTACTAATTTTGCATAGTAATCTACCATTTCTGCGGATGAGAGTGTTCTTTTTTCTGATTCAAGACGATATTTTCCATCAATAAAAAATTCACTTGAGGCGGGATCGAGCGCAAAAAAGATATCCTTTCCAGCTGTATAATTAGTTCTGGAGATAGCTTCCATGATAACCTCAAGAGCTTCTTCGTTAGATTTTAAGTTAGGTGCGAAACCACCTTCATCTCCAACGGCAGTATTGAGACCCTTTTCCTTTAGTACATTTCTTAATTGATGGAATGTTTCTGTCCCCATTCTCAGGGCTTCGGAAAAGGATTTAGCGCCAAGTGGGAAAACCATGAATTCCTGAATGTCGACATTATTATCTGCGTGGCTACCGCCATTGATAATATTCATCATAGGTGCAGGTAATAAATTAGAGGCCGATGTTCCAAGATGTTGATATAGCGGAATATTTAAATGGTTAGCAGCAGCTCTTGCTGTTGCCATTGATACGCCCAATATTGCATTAGCGCCCAAATTTGATTTGTTAGGCGTTCCGTCTGCTTCGATCATGGCATTGTCAACAACTGATTGTTGTAACGCATCAAGCCCAATCGCAACAGGAGAGAGAATCGTATTCACGTTATTTACTGCATTAGTACACCTTTACCCAAAAACCGACTATTGTCGCCATCGCGCAATTCAACCGCCTCGTGTTCCCCTGTTGAAGCGCCTGAAGGAACAGCGGCGCGTCCAAAACTTCCATCCTGTAATGTTATATCAACCTCCACCGTAGGATTACCGCGTGAATCAAATATTTCTCGTGCATGTACTTTAGATATTGCTGTTATATTCACAAATACTCCTGTAAAATCTCATATTAAAATTTTGAAATAAACCCCTATATTTAACTAATATTAAACATATCATTATGTTATTTGTAATTTATATAGGAACTAATCAATGTTAGAAATTAAGAAATTTACAATAGAACAATTAGATCTTTGGGAAAAAATTGCAAAAAGAGCGAATAATGGCACAATTTTTCATACCCGAAAATTCTTAAGCTATCATCCGCCAGGGCGATTCATTGATCATAGTTTGATAATTTATAAAAAGGACAAACCATACATTTTATTCCCCGCTGCCGAGAGAAAAATTGGAGGGAAACGATTTTTAGTTTCACACCCAGGTGCGTCATATGGTTCCTTTGTTGTACCTGATGAATTGCCATTTGCAGATTCATACAAAATCGTTGAATCTTTGTTAAGTTATGCTAAATCGCAAAAGTTTGATGGGATAAGGCTAACGCCGCCGCCAACTATTTATAGTAGTCGTTTATCAAATTATTTAGAATTGCTTTGTTACAGCACGGATTTACTTATCTAAAAAGAGAGATTTCCAGCCTGTTATTTTTGGAAAGTACAGTTGAGCAAAATCTCGAAAAATTCAAAGCCTCACACCAACGGGCAGTGAGAAAAGCAATTAAAGAGGGAGTTGAAGTACGAGAGTCTGATAAATTTGAGGAATTCTATGAAATTCTGCAAAATAATTTAAAAATCCGTCATAATGTTATCCCAACGCACACTTTAGACGAACTGTTGAAATTAAAGGAACTATTTCCTGATAAAATAAAGTTGTTTGGTGCTTTTTTGAAGAATAAGATGGTAGCCGGAGTAGTGAATTTTGCATGCACAGATGATGTGGTGTTGGCATTTTATATCTCTCACAATGAAAAATATCAAGAAACACGAGCGCTGAACTTGTTGTTTTATTCTATCTTTGATTGGGCAATTAAAAATGAATTTAAAGTATTTGATTTCGGGATATTTACAGTTAATGAGGATCCAAATTTTGGACTTGCCCGCTTTAAGGAAAATTTTGGCGCAAGCGGTATGTTCCGCGACACCTTTGAAATAGTCCTTTAAAATAATAAAAACTTACAATTTGTAATAATGTCTATTAGAACACTAGGAAAACAATCACTGATATACGGTATTGGCACTATACTTACACGTCTTGTTACGTTTTTACTTCTGCCGCTATATACCAATGTGTTTACACCTGAGGAATACGGAATTTTATCATTAGCGTTTGCGTTTACTGGCTTTGTAATGATTGCTTATCGGTATGGAATGGATTCAGCTTTAATGAAATATTATATTGATGCCGAGGGTAGAGGTAAAAAAACATATTTCACTACGATATTCAGTTCTCAAACACTTACCAGTTTGATTTTTTCCATATTTTTATTTTTAACAGCGGGTTTCTTTGCACCGATATTTTTAGGTGGGGAGTACAAAGGATTAATGCAATTGGTAGCAATTATTTTATTTTTAGATGCGCTTTGGATGTTACCGATGTTGATTTTACGAGCTGACGAAAAACCACGCCAATATATTTTGTTGAGCTTATTAAACGTTATATTATTAATGGGATTTAACATTTATTTAGTGGTTTTTAAAGAAATGGGCCTCACCGGCGTTCTGATTGGAAATATAGGTGCTTCGGGGGCGTTATTGTTAGCAACATTACCAATAATTGCAAATAATTTTAGTTTCAAAACAATTTCTCGCCCGGCATTGCGGGAAGTGTTAAAATTTGGATTACCATTTTTCCCGGCAGGGATTTTTACTATGATAATGGAATTATCAGATCGTTATCTATTGGAATGGCTAACCGATACGTCCAGCGTCGGACTGTATTCAGCGGGTAATAAATTGGGCATGTTCGGATTACTTTTGGTGATGGGTTTTAATATGGGTTGGACACCCTATTTTCTCAAGAAAGGAAAAGATGCCGATGCACCACAGATATTTGCCAGGGTTTCAACCTATTTTTTAGGACTTGTTGGAGGTTTCATTGTATTAATATCTCTCTGGATTGATCAATTGGTACAGTTTAGAATTGGCGATTCAACCATCTTTGGCGAAGAGTTTTGGCCATCAACGCAGGTAGTACCAATAATCCTGCTAGGATACTATTTCTTTGGATTTTACGTATTACAATTGCCCGGTGTTTTTATGAAGTATCGGACTAAATGGGTTCCGGCATTTCGCAGCGTTGGTGCCTTGTTAATGATAATTATTAGCATTTTATTAATTCCTATATTAGGAATAATGGGAGCAGCTACAGCTAAGGCAATCGCTTATTTGGGAATGTCGTTAGCAATACTGTTGTTTAATCAAAAACATTATCCGGTTCCATATTTATGGCGCGGGATTATATTCCCGATTATATTTTTACTTATAATAATTATAATACCAATGGGATTATGCGTTAAAATATTTATTTCAATCTTATATCCGGTTCTGTGGATTGTATTAATTGCCAACAGTAACGATAGGAAAAGATTAGTAGGCTTGTTTAAATGATTGCTGTAGTTACCTGCGGTCATCGTCCTGACGATGAAAGAATTTACGAGCGTGAAATAAAAACGTTATTAAAAGCGGGATATAAAATAACGTACTTTACGCGATGGAAGGGAGATAGTTATTTGTCTGAAGAAAGTTTATGGCATCGGAATTATTCCCAAAAGACCTTTCTGTCAGAGACTATATTCAAGGGATATTAAAGGATTTAAATGTTCTTATACCGTCAGTTGTTCATATTCACGAATTTGAATTATTGCCACTGGCAAAAAAAGCTAAAAAATTATATAACACAAAAATAATATATGATGTACATGAGGCTAATATTGAATTGTGGGATACTTTTTCATCAAAACCAAAAGTGCTAAAACAAGTAATTAATAAGACTCTAAATCAGTATGAAAAAAGGTTTTTAAAAATAGTTGATTTTGTGATCACAACAACCCCTGGTTTAGTTAACCGATATGAAAAATGGGGAGTTAAATCAAAATTTGTTCCAAATTATCCTATTACATTTCCGAGAGGAAGTAAAAAGTCGGAGATTCCGACTATTATTTATCATGGGCAAATATCATTGGAAAGAGGCTTAGAAGATTTAATAAATGCTTTACCACCTTTGGTAAAAAAAGAATTGTTATTTAGAGTAGAAATATATGGCTCCGAAAGAGTGTTTGGTACTGTAGATAAACTTAATGAAATGATTAATGAATTAAATTTAATGGATGTTGTCAAAATATATAATCAGTTACCACACAGTGAAATTCTTAAAATATTATCAAAAGCACATATTGCCATTATACCATTTCGAGATTATCCGATGTTCCGTATCGCCATTCCGGTAAAAATGTTTGAAGCGATGTGGGCACGCTGTGCAATTATATCAAGCAATTTGGCTTTAGTTAGAGAATACGGAGAGGAATTTATTGAGCTGTATCCCCCGGGCGATATTGATGCTCTCAGTAGGGCAATCGAGGAGATATTAGTCAATGATGAAAAGCGCAAGCGCATGGGTGAAGAGGGTTCAAGGGCAGTAAAAGAAAAATACAATTGGAAGAATGTTGAACCAGTCTTATTAGATGTTTATAGTCAGGTAGTAATTTGAAAGTTCTATATATATCGCCCGAGAATACAGTAGGCACATTAAGTCTATGGAAAAAAGTCCATGAAAAGCGAGGCAACAAATGTGATTTTGTAACGCTTTATCCAACAAGGCATGATTATGATCCAGGATATTGTTTAAACTTACCGCTGGTTTCTTCTAGTTCTCTTTATTTAAAATTTCGTCATAAATATTATAAATATTATAAAGGTAGCGAAGGATCATATAAAGAGAAAGAAGGATTCCCTCCTGTATGGAAACCCAATTCATCTTTAGAAAAAAAATATTTTAGCTTTCGTGATTGGTTATGGCATTTTAAGATAGAAAAAGTAATTAAGGAACTGGATTTGTTAAAATATGATATTTATCATATTGAATGGGGTTTGGAGTTTTACCGAGATGGGCGTTTTGTTACAAAATTGGCAGATTTGGGTAAACACATAGTGTGTGGTTATCACGGACAAGATTTGAGAACACGCGGTGTAATTGAAGAAATAGATCGTGTTAGTGATTTAAATGTGACGAGTGAATTAGATTTATTGGAAAAACACCCGAATATTAAATATCTATTTTTACCATTTGATACAAGTTTATACGAACCTCGTGAAGTGCTAAATGATAAAATTAAGATTTGCCATAGTCCTACTAATCGCCATTTTAAAGGTAGTGATACAATAATTCCAGTATGCGAAAAAATTGCCGAAGAAGAAAATGTTGAATTTATACTTATTGAGAATAAATCAATTACCGAAGTGATGAAAATTAAACAGAGTTGTGATATTTTGATTGACCAGGTGCATAACCGTGGTGGTTGGGGGTATGGTATGAATTCAGTCGAGGCGATGTCAATGGGATTGGTTTGCGTAACAGAATTGATTCCTAAATATGAGGAGTTTATCTCCGACCATCCCTTTGTTAATGCAACAGGAGATACATTATATATTGCTTTGAAAAAATTGGTGCGGGATCGAGATCGAACACGAGAGCTAAAAAGAAAAAGTAGAGAATGGGTAGTGAAATATCATGATTTACATAATACAGCAAAAATACTATATCGTTATTACGAAGAACTAAAATGGATTTAGCAGAATTTCCAACATTATCAATAGTAGTCCCGTGTTATAACGTTGGGTATGTAGTTGAACGCTGCATTAACGCACTTCTTGAGCAAGATTATCCTAAAGACAAATTATCTATTATTATCATTGATGATAAATCAACTGATAATACTGGTCAAATAATTGAGCAATATCAAGAAAACACTCAAGTTAAGATAATTAAACATTTTCGGAATAGGGGTCTCTCTGCGGCACGAAACAGCGGAATAAAAGCAAGCAAATCTATAATTGTCGGATTTCTTGATAGTGATATGGTTGTTAAAAATAATTGGGTAAAATCAATGGTAAGCGAATTGTCAAATGACCAAGTTGAGGCTTGTATGGGGGGAATGAAATTAGCAGAATCTTTAACTCCAAATAATTTAGATAAATTTTTATACAATCCAACCAGGGGCGTACTCAAACACGGAGAAAATAAGCCAATTCGGTTTAAGTGGTTTCATTTTAACAATACTGTGGTAAAAAGAACAGCTATAAATGAAATTGGCTTATTTGACGAAAGCATCACGAGCTATGGTGGAGAAGATACTGATTTTGCAATCCGTTTGTGGGATCAGCACCCGTTTGGACTTAGATTTTCATCTAATGCTGTTGGTGAACATTATCATCAGCGTCCACTGAGTGAATTGCAGGAAAAGATGGAAAACTACGGTAAAACAAACTACTTAAGATTATTAGAAAGATATCCTCACCATACTGAAGATTTGGCGGGTGACTGGATAAATTCATTGAAAGGAAGATTAGTGTTCAACCCAACAGTAAATTGTCTTGTCAAATTTGTCTATTTCATGATTCCTGTCCCGTATTTAGTGCGATATTTTATAGCATATTGTCTTATGGTTGGAGCTCGTAATCCTGAACGCGGAATACCTAAATTTCTGTCGAAGCAATTATGATTTCACTAATAATGTGTGCATAATTATCAGGCAACTCTTATGTCTATTTATTTTTTATAATAATTAGTAAGTTATTATGCAATAAAAATGTTTATTAATAAAATATTTTCAAGCCAATTTAAAGACTATAAAAACAATGTATAAAAAAATAATAGCTACAACAGCTGTATTTCTTTTCATCTCAAATCTATATTCCCAAATATTTATTACTGCTGATCCTTTTTATTTGTTAGAGCAAGAAAAGAATTCATTTGCTATTGATAATAACGACTCTAAGAATTTTCTCATTAGGCCTTTTTTGAATCATACCGATACAACGTTATACGGAACTTGGTCTGTTGGTTTGCGCACAGAATTATTTTTTAATGATAATGCGCCAAATCTTGAAAATACTTCTGATAGATGGATAGGCAAAGGTACATCGTTCTTCCAGGGATTGCGCCTTGCCTACACAAACAAATTTTTATCACTTAGTTTGGAACCATTTTATTTCGCAAATCAAAATCAGGATTATACGGAATCTTGGCAAGACTACTTTGTTAGTTTGCCTGATGATATTAAAAATAAATATGAACATTTTAGATATGATCAACCATTTCGAGAACAAAAATTCATAAACTTGAATGATAATCGTCCGCATGGAGATGAACCATATAGAAAGACCGGTATTCGTGAAGCACAATTATATTTACATTATAATGGTCTCGGAATTGGATACTCCAATGCAAACATGTGGTGGGGATCGGGTTACCACTCAAGTCTTAACATGACAAATAATACAACTGGATTTCCCCATTTAATGATCGGAACAATCAAAGAACAGAGGATTAAAGATTTCGGTATTAATTTTCAATATATTTTTGGTGATTCATTAAAACACAATAGAGCCCAACCATTCTATACAGCAATAGCATCTTCCGTTACATATTATTCTGAGCCAATTATTACTTTAGGTTTTTCTCGCTCATATTTAACGGGGGGCAAACGAACTAGTGAAATAATAACACGCAAAGAAGCTATGTTGATTCCGTTCGAACCAATATATTTAGAAGACAAACAAACAGACCCCAATGACCCATTAAGTTCCCTTGATATTTGGGATCAAACTCTTGTAGGTTATCTAACAATGACTTTCCCAAAAGTAGGTTTAGTAGTTTTTGTTGAATATGGTAGAAATGATCATGCTTGGGATAAAGATGATTTTATTAAACAACCGGATCACACCGGTGCAAGTGTCATCGGGTTACGAAAATACGGTTTTTTCGGCAACCCCCATTTAGTCGGCGGAATAGAATATGTAAATTTGATGAAAACCAAATATTGGAATGATAGGCAAAGCTCCGATTGGTATGATCGTTGGAATTTCGATTATTGGGGATACGATGGCAGACATTGGGGCGCACATAGCGGACCTGATTCCGACGATTTTTACATTTATTTTGGATATATGAGTGAAAAACTGACCGTTATTCCTTCTTTCAATTATGAGCGACATGGAGTTATTGATAATAAAATACCTGAAAGAGAATACGAATATAATCCAACCGAATTTCCTTGGTTACACATTTGGGGCAATCGATATTTTTGGCCTGAAGTGAAATTGGAATATAGGTTGGATTTGAGGTATAAATATAAAGGATTCACCTTTAATTTTTATTATGAACATGAAAAGATTAAAAATGATCAATTTCGATCTTGGGCTGACAAAGCATTCCAAGAACGAAAATCTAATGTATTTTGGTTAGGTATTGAACGTCGATTTGATAAAGATGATATGGTAAAGTTATTTAATCAATATATTAAGAAGAATTAAATCTTTACTATCCCCTTTTTGTTGATACATGACTTCCGTTTCAATTATCATTGTTATCTATAATTCTGAAAAGGAAATGGTTAGTTGTACCAATTCTTTCCTATCTCAATTGAACGAGATAAATGGAGAAACCATAATAATTGATAATAATTCGACCGACAATACAATTTCTCTTATACGGAAGATTGAAGGTAAAAGTATTTCAATAATTCGAAACAATATTAGGAAACATATAATTGAATACTAAAGTTTTAATTACAGGAGGCGCAGGATTTATTGGATCAAATCTTGCAAAGAAATTACTAAGAATGCATTATGATATTACAATATTGGACAATCTCTCAGAACAAGTTCATGGTACAAATCCTGAATCCACCTCACCGTTGTATCGTTCCATTAAAAATAAAGTTAATTTTATTTACGGTGATGTACAAAACAAAAAGGATTGGGTAAAAGCATTGAAAGATATAGAATTAGTTATTCACTTTGCTGCTGAAACCGGGACTGGACAATCTATGTATGAAATATCTAAATATTGTAATGTGAATATTATTGGTACAGCTGTGTTATTGGATTACATTGTTAATTATAAACACTCTATTAAAAAAGTTATTGTGGCGTCTTCAAGAGCTGTATATGGTGAGGGGAAATATTACTGTCAGGAAGATGGTTTTGTTTTCCCTGACGAACGAAATGAAAATGATTTATTAAATGGTGATTTTGAACCCGTTTGTCCGCATTGTTTAAAAAGCGTAAGCGTGACACCTACTGATGAAAACTCCAAACTACATCCATCATCAATTTATGGGATTACAAAACTTACCCAAGAAAAGATGTTACTGAGTATATTACAACAACTCAAAATTCCCATTGTCGCACTGCGTTACCAGAACGTGTATGGTCCTGGACAATCTTTATCAAATCCATATACTGGAATTTTATCTATTTTTTCTACATTAATAAAGAGCAATAAAAAAATTAATATATTTGAAGATGGTCTGGAAAGTCGGGATTTCGTATATATTTCAGATGTAATTGATGCTACAATACTTGCGATAGAGAACAGCGCGGCAAATTATCAAATATTTAATGTTGGTTCTGGGAAATCGGTAACGGTGCTTGATGTAGTTAAGAAATTAATTAATTTATATGACATATCTGTTCCCTTCTATATTAGTGGCAATTTTAGACTTGGTGATATTAGACACAATCTAGCAGATTTATCAAAAATTAAAAAGATTCTTGGTTTTCTTCCAAAATATTCATTTAATCAGGGGATTACAATTTTTTCCGAATGGGTAAATCAACAAAAATTAGACAAATCCGAATATGAGTCTAGTTTAAATATTATGAAATCAAAAAATCTGCTAAAATGAATCCTAAAATTCAACTAATAAGTGTAACTCAAATAGAGTTAGCAGATTAAATGGAACCGGTGTAGCATATAAAATCTCTCACAAAAAATAATGAGGAGCACAAATGAGAAACTCTAGTCAGTTTACACAAGAGCAAAAATACGGACTTTAGTACAATAACTAATGGACAGATTATTTCTGATATGAAACGTTTAAACAATGTCATAGAAAAAACGTGGATTTAATCCAGCTAATCAAGTATTTTTGGCATTAACTATTAATGTTGCACTTAATACTTAAATCCAGCATATATTACATTAATAAATAATTATTTTGTTCAATATTAAGACCCATTAGAAAAAATGATTTCAGTTTCAATTATTATTGTTACCTATAATTCCGCAAAAGAAATAGTAAATTGTGTTAACTCTATTATACCACAAATAGAAAATGCAAACGGTGAGATTTTAATAGTTGATAATAATTCTACAGACAATACAGTTTCAATATTAAGAAATATTAAGAACAAGTATGTCACTGTTTATTTTAACGATGAAAACCTAGGATACACAAAAGGCAACAACCAAGGCATTGAACATTCTCATGGAAAACATGTCTTATTCCTTAATCCTGACACAGTCACTCCGAACGGTGTTATTCAAAAATTAGTTAATAAAGCTGAAAAAAATAATTTAATTGTAATTGCTCCGCAACTACTGTTCCCGGACAAAAGTATTCAGAAATCTTGCAGGCATTTTCCACGACGCAGAGATATAATATATACGATGTTTGGATTGTATCGAATATTTCCGAATTCAAAGGAGTTCAATCACTGGAAAATGACTGATTTCAGTCATAATGAGAAACAATTTGTCGACCAACCAGCCAGTTCAGCATTATTGATACGAAAAAATATATTAGATAAAATCGGTAATTTTGATGAACATTTTCCAACGTTTTTCGCTGATGTGGATATTTGCAAACGAATATGGGATTCCGGGTATAAAATTTTGTTTGATCCTTCGATACAAATAACTCATATAGGTGGTGCCAGCCTAAAAAGAGAACGCATAAAAATGATTGTCAGTTCTCATATATCATTTTTTCATTATTTTATAAAACACAAGAAGGGAATTATTAATTGGGTTTTGAACTTATTGATCGGCGGTTTACTTTTATTGATGATACCAATCAGATTACTGATTAATCTATTATTACCATCGCTGAAATATCGAAAAAAACAATCATTATAAAATCATATCAAATTGTTTTTAATGAGACAGTTTAAGTAACAGTTGGTAACAATATTTCCACCAAAATATAGGATTTATCGTAATAGCTATCGTGAAACAATCATTGGAAAACTATGGGGTGTATTTAACTGTCCAACAACCTGAATATGAAATTGACAATACATTGAAATATAGTGGTATTTTCAATTTTAGTGAATCTATCTGGGGCAAATTGCGATTGACATATTCTTTTGATGAAACAAGTGAATCAAAATCCCAAGCCTATGGCCTAGATACACAGATTTGGTGGGAGAGCGATAATATTTATGTTTTCTTTGATGTTGTTACAACTGTTACAAATGATGGATCTGAATGGATATATTTTTGCGATGTTAATCTTCCTGGAGAGATGACTACTCGAGTTTTCACTAAAGATAGAATATCACCGGCAATTAAAATACTATATCAAACTAGCGCAGGACTTGAGTTAGGATTTCGCTTAAGAGCGCAATGTGAAGATTTCGATTTTACAGGAACTCCGGAGATATTCGGTGCGTTAGTATTTGAAATAATGCCATAGCATCGGTTGCCTCAGATTAAAACTATATGATAACTTTAAAGTTATGAAAATATTACGCATTTTTCTTTTCATCATATTTTTCTATTCATTCAATATTTTCGCATCGCCGATAAAAGTAATAAATCAGCCAGAAAATACGGAAGACGAATTGAAGGTTTTAGATAACACGCCGGTTGTATATTGTTCAGTTAAAGATTTAGCGAGAGTATTGTCAACCACGATTTATGAAAATATCGAAAGAGAAAAGCTAGTATTATATCTGGGCGAACATCGTGTAAAAATATCTGCCGGCACAAGTTTTTTAGTTATTGATGATATTGTATATCAAATCCCGTCCACTGCAATTATAGTTGAAGGAGATATATATTTACCAACCAATGCTCTTTTTCAAATATTACAGAACACTGTATTGCCGAGCGTTTCTTATATTGTTGAAAAAAATGAGATAGTTATAATTCCTACCGAATATAATATTCAAGCTATTCAAGTTGATGAAAAAGCGAACGGAACAATTGTACGTGTTAAAACTCTAGAAAAGTTTAAGAAGAAAGAAATCAGTACATTTTTACATAAGAATGGTTGGTTTTATCTTACAATCCAAGGTGCAGCCGCTGATTCAAATAATATATTAAAAACAGATACTCGTGGAATAGTGAAAGAAATATCAATGGATCAGCTCGAAGGTAGTTTACAATTGGCATTTTTCCTCAGATCCGAAATTGAACGGCACGAATTTTATCAGAATAAAAAACACTAATGAAATTGTAATAACACTCTGGGCACCATTATCAAAAAGCGTAGCTAAGATCAACGAAGTGAAAAGTCAGTGGGAAATTGATACAATTGTTTTAGATGCCGGTCATGGCGGTAAAGATCCTGGAACAATTGGTAAATATGGAACAAAAGAAAAAACTGTAGCCTTAGATGTAGTTAAAAGAGTAGGAAAACTCCTCACTAAAAATACTAATGTGAAAGTTATTTATACGCGTGACGAGGATGTATTTATTCCGCTCTGGCAAAGAACAAAAATAGCAAACGAGAAAAATGGCAAGATATTTATCAGCGTACACGCAAATGGGAATCGAAATCGGAATGCACACGGATTTGAAACATACTTATTGCGCCCGGGAAAAACACAAGATGCCATTGATGTTGCGGCGGAAGAAAATGCTGCTATAAAATATGAAGAATCACGTAACGGGAAATACCAGGAATTAACGTACGAGGGGCTAATCCTTGCAACAATGGCTCAAAGCATGTTCATGAAAGAGAGTGAAAGTTTAGCGGGTCAAATTCAACATGAACTTAATAAGGAAATTAAATCGCTAAACCGAGGGGTGAAACAAGCCGGATTTTATGTTTTGATCGGAGCTAGTATGCCAAATGTTTTATTAGAAGTTGGGTTTTTAACAAATCCCGAGGAAGAAAAAAAATTACGGACGGCAGAATATAGGCAAAAAATTGCCAACGCGATCTATAGAGCAATTATAGAATTTAAGAAAAGTAGAGAATTTGTTATGGCGGAGGGATAAATGAAGAATCAAAATTCTATTGGTGTATTTGATTCAGGATTAGGTGGACTTACTGTTGTCAAGGCAATACGGAATGCATTACCAAATGAATCAATCATATATTTCGGCGACACAGCACGTGTGCCATACGGAAATAAAAGTCCGGAGCTTATCAAAGAATATAGCCTGCAAATAGCAGATTTTTTGTTAGAGCGTGGAACCAAGATAATTGTTGTGGCTTGTAATACTGCAACTGCTTTGGCTCTCGACACACTGCAGGATAAATTGGATATTCCCATTATTGGAGTTGTGAAACCCGGGATTGATTCCGCATTAAAACTTACTCAAAATAATCGTATTGGTGTAATTGGAACAATTTCAACAATTGGTTCCGGTGTATATGAAGCTGAGTTAAAAATCAATAATCATTCTGTTAAGGTAACCTCAGCTTCCTGTCCATTATTTGTACCACTCGCTGAGGAGGGTTGGCTCGATGAACCGGCGACAAGGTTAATTGCTGAAAAATATCTTGAGCCCATCAATGCAGCAAATGTTGACACGTTGATATTAGGCTGTACGCACTACCCGTTGCTAAAGGAAGTTATACAAGAGATTGTATCCTCTAAAATACAATTAGTTGATTCCGCACAAGCGATGGCTGCCGAAACAGCGGAATTATTAAGGAATTATGGATTACTTAATGGCCAAAACACTAAAGACGATTTAAAGCTTTTTGTATCTGACCTTCCGGTAAGGTTCGAAACTGTTGCAAGTCGGTTTTTAGGTGAAAAAATATCAAATGTCGAAAAAATCCAACTCGGCAGAGTTTAATCAACTATTAGAAGATTTATATGCTTTACAGCGACTTGGTATTAAAGTCGGATTAGAGCATACTCAAAAACTATTGGAAGTTTGCGGTAATCCTCAAGATAATTTTGAGTCAATCCATATTGCCGGCACGAATGGCAAGGGTTCCACAGCGGCAATGATTGCCTCCATACTTATCAAAGCAGGATATAGTGTTGGTTTGTACACATCACCGCATTTAATAAGGTTCAACGAGCGTATAAGAGTAAATGGTGTACCTATTTCTGATGAAAGTATTGTTGAATTTATGTCACAATACAATTCTGCAATTAATGAAATTAAGTCTACCTTTTTTGAAGCGACTACAGCAATGACATTTGATTATTTTAATAAGAAAAAGGTAGATATAGCAATTGTTGAAACTGGTCTCGGTGGACGATTGGACTCGACTAATGTGATAAAACCAAAGATTACTGTAATTACTTCAATTACAGCAGATCATACTGAGATATTAGGAGATGATTTAGAAACTATCGCGTTTGAAAAGGGTGGTATTATCAAAAATGGAGTGCCGTTAATTCTGTCATCGCAGAGTAAAGAAGTAATAAATGTGCTACTCGAAATAGCGGATAGAAAAAATTCGAATGTTACATATTGTAATCAGAATGGTATTAAAAACGTGAATATCAATGAAACAGGTACCGAATTTAATTGGGGTGGCGTAAACTACGAAACCTGTCTGATTGGAGAGCATCAAGCCAGAAATGCCGTGTTGGCGATAGAGGCAACAAAAATATTCAGCAATAGAATCAATTCTGATATAATAATAAATGGATTAAAAAAAGTGAAGTGGCCGGCACGAATGCAAAAGATGCACGAAACACTTCAAATTTACTATGATGTTGCCCATAATCCGCACGGCATCCAAGTTATGTTGGATTCATTATTTACGATATATCACGATAAACCAATTGGATTAATAGCATTAAAAGCGGACAAAGAAATTGAACTAATTGTTCCAAAATTAAAGAATAGATTTAAAGAGTTAATAGTAACAAGTATACAGGAATTAGGATTTATGGAAGCCAAAGATTTGTATGATTCCTTAATAAAACATGGAATTAATGCAACATTTGAACAGAATATAATAAAGGCAATAATAATAATTAATAACGCAGTTTCTAGTACAAACCCCGGCCTAATCTTTGGTAGCCATTACATTGGAAAAACAATTTATAAGGAATACGATTTTTTCTTTGACAATGGTATCATTTAATGTAATTTAGCATTACCGATAAGACGTGCACAGCGCCAGATTTTATTTATATATTTTTAATCAATTGAAAAACCGAAGGATAATTTATTATGGATGTCAATGAACTTCAATCCCTGAAGGTTAAAGACTTAACAAAATTAGCGAAGGATCTAAAAATTGAGAATATTTCCGGACAAAACAAACAGGAGCTAGTCGTACAAATTCTAAAAGCCGAGGCAAAAGAGGATGATGCACTTTTTGCTCGCGGCACTTTAGAAGTATTACCGGATGGTTATGGATTTTTGCGTAGTGCCAATTCTAATTATTTGCCGGGGCCTAATGATATTTATGTTAGTCCATCACAAATAAAACGATTTGGTCTTAAAACAGGTCATGAAGTAGCAGGACAAATAAGACCACCCAAAGCAAAAGAACGATTTTATGCACTATTAAAGGTTGATACTGTAAATGATAGACCACCGGAAGACGTTAGAAATGTAATGTTATTTGATAATCTAACGCCGTTGCACCCCGATGAAAAATTTACATTAGAGACAGAGCCAAAGAATTTATCAATGCGGATTATGGATTTAATGTGCCCGATTGGAAAAGGACAGAGAGGATTGATTGTCGCCCAGCCCAAAACCGGTAAGACAATATTATTACAACAAATAGCTAACTCAATTAGAAAAAATCATCCCAAGACAAAGATGATAATACTACTAATCGATGAACGTCCGGAAGAAGTTACAGATATGGCACGCAGTGTTGACGCTGAAGTATTAAGTTCAACATTTGATGAAGCGCCGGAGCGACACGTCGCTGTAGCGGAGATGGCATTACAAAAATCCAAACGAATGGTAGAGTACGGAGATGATGTTGTTATTTTACTAGATAGTTTAACTCGTTTAGCAAGAGCGCACAACGCTGTAATCCCGCATAGCGGAAAAATATTATCAGGCGGCGTAGATTCAAACGCACTTAAAAAACCAAAACAATTTTTTGGTGCGGCACGTAATATCGAAGAAGGCGGATCCTTTACGATTATCGCTACGGCACTAGTTGATACAGGCAGTAGAATGGATGAAGTAATTTTCGAAGAATTTAAAGGTACTGGCAATATGGAGTTGGTATTAGACCGAAGATTGAGCGACAGAAGATTATTCCCTTCATTTGACGTTGTAAGATCCGGTACTAGAAAAGAAGAACTATTATTGTCTAAAATGGTTTTAGGTCGCATCTGGATTTTGCGAAAACTATTGAACGAAATGCAAATAACAGAAGCCATGGAGTTTTTACGCGATAGGATGATAAGAACAAAAACCAATGATGAATTTATGGATACAATGAGTCGATAATTTTGCGAATACTGATTTCTTTTTAATTTATTTATAATCTATATTAAAGTCACAAGGATTGCAATCTGTGAAAACAATTGTAGCTCGATTAATAACTGACAAGCCGGTAAAAAAGACTGCCTACCAAGTAAAAGGCGTCTTTATGAAACAATACCCAAACAGTTCAGCCATACCTATGTTGGATGGTCGTTATCGTGATAAATTTTTATATCCCCGAATCCAAGTTAAAATATTGAATGAACAGATTTATCTGGTGGGTATCAAAGATGGTGTAGATCCTGTATTAGAAATGACAAAAGAATTGGAGTTGCTAAATTTTGGGAATATCACCTTTAATATTTTAGATATCGATGTTGAAGAAAGTATTGATCAATTTAAGCATGTTGATCAATTGCTCAGATATAGATTTGTATCGCCTTGGGTCGCGCTAAGTAAAAATACACAGAATCGCTATAAATTTTTAAAAAACAAAGATAGAACAGCATTTTTAAATCGTTTATTGGGTCAGAATATAGTGTTTTTAGCTCGAGAGATGGGAGTCGAGCTAAATGATAAAGTATATACCAAGCTAAGACTCGATTCTTTATTCCCAAAACCGGTTCATGAAAATGACTGGGGTTCATTTTCCGGTGAATTCCAAACCAATTTTATATTACCAAATTATATTGGTGTAGGCAATGGTATTACACGTGGTTATGGGGCAATCCACGGTTTATATAATCCAGAAGATTTTAAGTTTGACGAAGAACTATTAAACTCGAAGACTATTGATAAAAAGGTGATAAATATTATTGAAGGTGATGATGACTTGCGAAGTGTAATAGTAAAAAATGTACCTAAACCACGTAGAAAGTCTAAAAATATAACTAGTAAAGGAAAAAGTAAAATTAAAAAAGTATTATCGGAAGAGTATGAAATTGAGGAAAAATCGGTAAAATCAATAAAAACTACTAAACCGAAAAAGAAGCCTCAAGAGAAAAAAAATGATCCACAGACTTCATCGGTGAGTAATTTTAACACAATCGAATATCATAAAAAACAACATAACTTCTAAAGTGTTGAATCATTTTTATAGCGCTTGAATTAGGTGTTTCTATTTTAGTCTTTTCGGTCCAGCGTCAATAACAGGTTGAGAACATTTATTCGCAAACAGCTTAAAATTCTGATTAAAGCGAGCCGCTAAAGAGTCGTACTTTTTCCAATAATCATTTTTGTCGCCCCAGGAATTTGCTGGTTCTAATATATTTTCAGGGACATCAGGACAAGATAAGGGAACTTCGAATCCAAAAAGTTTATCTTTACGAAACTTAACCTTTTCCAGCTTACCGTCCAATGCCGCATTGAGTAAGTTTCTAGTATGGTGAATACTAATACGCTTACCAACGCCAAAGCGACCACCAACCCAACCCGTATTTACTAACCAGCACTGCGCATTGTGTTTTTGCATACGTTCTTTAAGCATAGCGGCATATACCGATGGGTGTCGCACCATAAAAGGTCCACCGAAACATGCACTAAAAGTAATTTTAGGTTCTATTCCTAAACCAATCTCGGTGCCTGCTACTTTTGAAGTATATCCGCTTATGAAGTGATATTGGGCTTGCTCCAGACTTAGGCGTGCAATTGGAGGCATTACGCCCGACGCGTCACAAGTCAAAAATATTATATTTTTAGGATGAGAATCAACCATTCCTTCTTGTAGAATATTAGGAATGTAGCTAAGTGGATATGACGCCCGTGTATTTTCTGTATGAACATCATCATCTAAATCAATCTTCCGAGTTGTTTCATCGAACACGACATTTTCCAAAATTGTACCAAACTTTTTTGTACAAGCAAATATTTCAGGCTCATGTTCTGCAGAAAGACGAATCACTTTTGCATAACAACCGCCTTCAAAGTTAAAGATTCCATCAGCTGACCAACCATGTTCATCATCTCCGATAAGGAAACGATTAGGATCAGCCGAAAGAGTAGTTTTGCCGGTTCCGCTTAGCCCAAAAAATAGAGCAGCGTCATTTTTTTTGCCTACATTTGCTGAACAATGCATAGGCAAAACATTATTAAAAGTGAGCAAAAAGTTCAAAACGGTAAAAACCGCTTTCTTTATCTCGCCACCATAAAGTGAATTGGCAATAATAGCAATTCTTTGTTCAAAATTTAATACAATTGTTGTAGCGCTATTGGTGCCATCAATTTTCGGATCCATTTTAAAATCAGGAAGTGCTATCACGGTAAATTCGGGAATAAAATGTTTCAATTCATCTTGATTAGTGGTCGTGATGAGCATATTGCGAGCAAATAAACTATGCCAGGCTTTTTCAGTGATTATTCGTACAGGTAGCCGATAATTTGGGTCATTGCCTGCATAGCAATCCTGAACAAATATTTCCTCTCCTTGAGCATAGGCTTGTGCCCGTGTATATATTGTATTAAACTGTTCGGGACTTAATGGACGGTTATAATCGCCCCACCAAATGTCATCGAGTGTAGTGTCTTCTCGAACTACAAATTTGTCATTAGCAGCGCGAGCCGTGTGCTTACCGGTTTTTACTAAAATCGGACCTTGATTAACAATTTTGCCCTCATTTCTAAAAATAATCTCTTCATATAAAGCCGGCGTTGAAAGATTCCAATAAACTGTATCTAGATGCTTTAACCCATGATTAGAAAGCCCATAACTTGAAGCAAGGGTGCGCGCTTGTTTAGCACTAGGCGATTTGATCTTTAAATATTTACTCATTACCAATCCCTCACTAATTTGCGTTCACCAATATACAATTCGTTTGGAGCGTCCGGATCAAGAACCCATTGAATTCTTTCAATTCCTTCTCGGATATCGTTAATACCGCCACAATAACTCAAACGTAAATATCCATCAAGTCCAAATGCCAATCCGGGGACAGTAATAACTTGTACTTTTTCAAGTAGTAATTCTGCCAGTTCCACTGAGTTGGAATTATAATGACTAAAATCTACAAAACAATAAAATGTACCATCCGGTTTTGTTACCTTTAGTCCATCAAAGGAATTTAGATTATCAATCATAATATTTCTTCGGTTTTCTAATGATACTCTAAGATTTTCGACCGAGGATTGAACTCCATTAATTGCACCAATAGCCGCTTTTTGCGATATTGTCGGCGGACCGGAAGTTTGATGACTTTGAATATTGATCATAACGTCTATTAAATTTTTATTTCCAATTGCCCAACCGATTCTAAATCCCGTCATGGCATATTGCTTCGAAACGCCATTAATGAGGATTAGTTTTGAGTCGTCTCCAAAATCTTTAACATAATCAAAACAATTGCTTGGTTTGCGATTGTCAAAGACTAATCGATTATAAATATCATCCATAATTAGATATAAGTCGCGCTTTCGGCAATATTCGACAATATCAGCAATAAATTCTTCAGAATAAACAGCGCCTGTCGGATTGTTCGGACTATTAATGATGATTGCTTTAGTATATGAACCTACATTCTCTTCAATATCCGATAATTTTGGATAAAATGTACCATTTTCTGATAGAACGGGGATTGGTATGCCTTGACAAAGTTTGACCATATCAGGATAGCTTACCCAGTAGGGTGCAGGGAAAATTACTTCTTCGTGGGGATTTAATATGGCTTGCAATGCAACCATAAGTGCTTGCTTTGCGCCGTTAGACGCAATGATTTGACGTGGTTCAACTAACCGGTTATAATGTTCTTCCGTATAGCGAATAATCGCCTTTTTCATGGCGACAGTACCGTCCGGCGGAGAGTATCTAATTTCTGCCGAATCGAGCAAACCAGTTGTTGCTAAAATAGCATCAAAAGGTGCTTTGCTCTTTGGTTCACCACCACCCAAATGAATAACCGGATCACCTCTTTGGCGCATAATTGTGGCTTTTTCATTTAATTTTAGTGTAGCTGACGGGGTTAGGCTTCTTGCGATTTGACTAATGCTCATAATTTATTGTTCTTATTATTATAAGTGTAAATACTGTTTTTAATTAAGCTTGAAACTAACGAAGTGAAAATTACAGTAATATTAAATAATTAAACTATTATTATTCAAAATTGAATTAAATATTTTTGTGTAAAGTCGCTTTTTTGTTTATGGTACAGCCAATAAAATATTATAAGGAATATTATTATAATTTTGCTAAACTCTGCCCCCGCAAATCGGGAAAAATTTATATAATTATTTATTGTTAGTTGAATAGAACAGGAGAATTGGATGAAAGAAAAAATACATCCTGAATACAAACTTGGTGCCGTGCATTGTGCATGCGGTAATACATTTAAGGTTTATAGTACTATTGGCGATCAACGGATAGATATTTGTAATGTTTGTCATCCGTTCTTTTCCGGTAAGCAAAAATTAGTAGATACCGCTGGTAGAATCGAAAAATTCGAGAGAAAATACGGAAAACGCCAAGCTCAATAGCTAAATATTAAAAAGGACTTCTGTTTTTATTCGAAAGATAGAAGTCCTTTTTGTATCTTTGAATATTATTAACGATTAAATTGATAAAGAATAAACGCAATATATGTTTTTAAAAAAAATTATAATTAATACATTAATGAAACCTTCGATATTGGTCGGTGGGCAAGCAGTTATAGAAGGCGTAATGATGCGCGTTCCTGGTTCATATGCAACCGCCGTCCGCGCTGCAGACGGAAAAATCCACGTTGACAAGCATGATTTCACATCAAAAGTTGAAAACAGCAAGATATGGAAAAAGCCGGTATTACGCGGAATAATATCTCTTTTTGAATCGTTAAAAATGGGAATGAAAACATTACAATGGTCAGCTGAAATCGCAACACCGGAAGAAGACAAGAAAAAGGAACCCGGTAAATTAGTTCAATTTTTTACTACGTCTACCGCAATATTGATTGCACTTACACTTTTCATGGCAGCACCTTATTGGCTGACAACAAAACTGTTTTTAGTCGAAAAAGATGCATTTTTGTTTAACTTAGTTGCAGGTTTTTTTAGAATTGGGTTTTTCATATTATATTTAGTTTTAATATCATTTATGAAAGATGTGAAAAGACTTTTTCAATATCATGGTGCCGAACATCGCGTTGTATATAATTTTGAATCCGGTAAAGTGGTAACAGTTAAAAATGCTCAGTCTTTTCCAACTCAGCACCCGCGCTGTGGAACAAGTTTTTTATTTATTGTAATGATATCTGCTATTATTGTTTTTTCGGTAATCGACACCATTTTTATTGGTTTTTTTGGAAGTCTCACGGTTGTTTCAAGAATTTTACTGCATCTACTGTTGATGCCTTTGGTGGCCGGTATCGGCTATGAAGTGTTAAAAATAAGCGCTCGTAAAAGCGATAATACAATCTTCAAAATGTTTAGAGCGCCTGGTCTTTGGTTACAAAATATCACTACCAAAGAACCGGAAGACGCAATGGTGGAAGTAGCAATTGAATCATTAAAAACAGCGTTTGGTAATAAGTATAAAGATGTCATCGGTAAAAAATATGTAGCGGAAGCAATCGGATGATAAACAAACTAAAGCAAATAGTAAATCGTTTCGAAGATCTTGAAAAATTATTAATGGATCCTGAAATTCATTCTGATAACGCCAAAGTAACAGAAATTTCTAAAGAGCGTAGCTCACTTGAGGTTGTAGTAGATGAAGCTAAGTTGTATATTGCTCTTAATGAGCAAATTAAGGAGTATAAAGACATTTTGAATGGCGATGATGAAGAATTAAAAGAAATCGCTAAAGACGATTTGCCTAATATCGAACATGAACTTAAAATATGTGAGGAAAAGTTAAAAATTCTGCTAATCCCAAAAAATCCCAATGATGATAAGAATACTATTGTTGAAATGAGAGCGGGAACTGGTGGAGATGAAGCCGCCTTGTTCGTCGCGGATTTATTTAGAATGTATTCCCGCTTCGCAGAACGATCCAATTGGCAATTTCATGTTATGGACGCCAATGGGACGGGTATTGGCGGTTTTAAGGAAATTATATTTTCAATTGCAGGGAAAGGTGCTTATGGCAAGATGAAATATGAGAGCGGAGTTCACCGAGTGCAGCGTGTACCAAAGACTGAAGCAAGTGGAAGAGTTCATACATCAGCCGCAACCGTTGCAGTTTTACCGGAAGCGGAAGAAGCTGATATTGATATAAGAAGTGAAGATCTCAAGATTGATACCTATCGTGCAAGTGGTGCGGGCGGTCAGCATGTAAATAAAACTGAATCCGCTATACGTATAACTCATCTTCCAACAGGACTGGTTGTTACCTGTCAGGATGAAAGTTCACAGCATAAAAATCGTGCTGCAGCGTTAAAAGTTCTGCGTTCACGTATGCTTGCCGCAGAGGAAGAAAGAATTGCTTCGGAGCGCGCTAAAGAGCGGAAAACTTTAGTATCTACCGGAGACCGATCTGCTAAAATACGGACTTACAATTTCCCACAAGGACGCATAACAGATCATCGTATTAATTATACTGCCTATCATCTTGAGGCTATGCTGGATGGTGATATTTTGGAAATGATAGACCAACTACGTATTGCCGAACAGCACGAGAGCCTAAAAGGCGAATAAATGACTGGCGGATCCCGCAATTCACAGAAAATTTGGCGGGTGATTGACCTCTTGAATTGGGGTGAACAATATTTTACTGATAACGGTTTTGATTCTCCACGTAAAGAAATAGAAAGAATCCTTCAGGATATTGTTGAATGCAGCCGTGTTAATCTTTATTTGAGATTTGAAGAACCATTATCAAAAACACAACTGGTAAAACTTCGAAATTGGGTGCAGCGGAGAAAAAATCGAGAACCGATACAATATATCACCGGCAAAGCCGGATTTCACAATTTGATGCTCAATGTAACACCTGATGTTTTAATTCCTCGTCCCGAGAGCGAACGATTGGTTGAAATAGTAATAGAAGCAGTAGATAAAAAATCAAATATTTCGATAATAGATATAGGAACCGGCTCCGGTTGCTTGGCCTTGGCGCTGGGAAAAGAATTGCCAAATGCGAATATTGCGGGCATTGATAAATCAGCCCAAGCAATTGAAACGGCAAAATTAAATGCTGCTACATTAAAAATTAAGAATGTAAGTTTTTTACAAATTGATTTATTTGAAAATAAGATTGACGGGAAATATGATATACTTATATCTAACCCACCCTATATACCTAAAGAAGAAATAGAATCTTTAATGCGGGATGTAAAAGATTTTGAGCCACTTTCTGCTTTAACCGATTCAGCAGATGGATTAACTTTTTACCGTAAAATTTCGGAAATTAGTCCAACAATAATAAATTCGAATGGCTGGATATTTCTTGAAGTTGGATTGGGTGAACATCCTAAAAGAGCTATGAAATTATTTTCAAATGAAAAATTTAATAATATTGAATTAATCAAAGATTATAACGGTGATGATCGTATATTGAAAGCTCAAGTTGT
>PVMK01125113.1_pt1 | contig 40319 bp, 34 predicted proteins | sample 1853481 | NCBI WGS metagenome assembly PVMK01 (sample SAMN08533507, study PRJNA380276) | Marine sediment metagenome, whole genome shotgun sequencing project.
CGAAGATCCAAGCTGGCTCGAAGAGCTCCCCTGAAGACAACTACACGATCGGAGAACGGCGCGCGACGCACGTGCTCGCAATTGGGAGCCCCGTCGCCACGGCTCCATACGGCGACACACGGCTAGGCGCCGACCCAATCGCTGTGCTGCGCATCGCGAGCCGTTCTCCTATGTAGAAGTCGACGTACGAAGAGCACGTCGGGACATGGTGGATTCCCCATTGTCGTATGGAGCGGCACGGCGGAACACGACACGAGGGTGCGACGAGCGGCTCGGCTGGCACTGCACGATCGGAGAAGTCGACGTACGGGGGGTCCGTTGGGACATGGTGGATTCTCCATTGTCGTATGTAGGGGCACGGGGGAACGCGATGCGCGGATCCAGCGGCGTAGCGAGTGACAATCGGCCATGGAAGCAACCATCGCCGATTGGGCGCGAGCGCCGAGGGGCGGCGTGCGTGGCCCAAGCTCCCCAGTCTATCCGGCCACCTTTGCAGGCCGCCCCGTCCGCGGGATCTGCGTGTCGCGTTCCGCCGTGCCCCGGTTGCTCCGAGCACGTGCGTCGCGTGCCGTTCTCCGATCGTGTAGTTGTCTTTACGGGAGCTCTTCGAGCCAGCTTGGATCTTCGAACCACTTCTGACGAAGTGCCGAGAGAATGCCAGTGGCTTCGATCGCTTCGATGTAGTTGTCGATCAAGTTGTAAAAGCGGGGGTCTTTGGCGGAGACCGCGATGCCCATCGGCTCCACCGAGAGCGGCTCGGCAAGGGTGACGAGGCCGGCGTCGGGGTTACGAAGAACCGCAAGCGCGCATGCTGGCATGTCCGCGATCATGGCGCTGGCCTTGCCCTCGATGACCAACGCAACGCCCTTCTCATAGTCGTCGACCAGAATCAGGGTGGCTTTCGGGAGGTTCTTCTTGACGAAGACCTGGCTGGTCGAGTTCTTCAGTGCGACGAAGATCACGTCCGGCGCGTTGATGTCGTCCACGGTGTCAGCGCCTGCAAGTGCCTTGGAGGTAGTCACCAGTGACTTGCCCGACAACAAGTACGGGCCGACGAAGAGAAAGTCCTTCGTGCGCTCCGGCGTGATGTCAACGCCGGACATGACCATGTCGACCTTGCCCTTCTTGAGCGCGCCGAGCAGCTGGCCAAACGGCTTCTCCACGATCTCGAGCTCGAGGCCAAGCGCATAGGCGAGCCCGTTGGCGAGATCGACCTCGAGGCCGATCATCTGGCCGCTCTTGCTCTTCACGTTGAGCGGCGGCTGGTCCGCCGACATCCCCACCCGAAGCGTGCCGGTCTTGACGACACGGTTGAGAACCGGTGCCTGCGCGGTCACGGCCGAAGACGCGAGCAAACATAGGGCGGTCAGCGCGGCGAATGCCACGAATCGAATGCGATGGAACATTGAGCTTGCCTTTCTTGGGGAGTGAAACGGGCCGGAGCCTACCCCACCGGTGCGCCCCTGCAACGGCTGCCTGCCTACCTGACGAGATATTCGCGCAGCGCTTCCCGCGCGACGTAGCTCGCCTTGATCCGCCACTTCGGCTCGTTCACGACGAGCGCGGCCAGCGCGATCTTCGGATCGTCGACCGGCGCGTAGCCGACCCACCAGTTGTAGGTCCGATGCGGCTTGTACCGGCTCAACGTGCCGGTCTTCCCGGCAACGCTAATGCCTGGCAGGAACGGGCGACCCTTGGAATCCCGAAACGCCTTCTTTGAGGTTCCCTTGGTGACCGTCCGCGTCATCATCTCGCCGGCGAGCTCCGCGGTGTGGCGAGGCAGGACCTGACGGTACGTGCGAGGCGTATGCTCGTAGAGGACCTCGCCAGTGCGACTTTCGATGCGCTCTACGAGAGCCGCATACGGCATTTTGCCATCGTTCGCGATGGTCGCCGCGACGAGCGCTCCATGGAGCGGCGACATTTGGCTGTGCCAAAACCCAGCAGCCATCCTTGCGCGCTCCAGCCTGTTTTCCGGTACGTCCACGGGACTCGGAACTGTCGGTAGATCGAAGGGCAGCCGCTGCCCGAAGCCAAACGCCGAAACGTATTGCGTCATGCGCGCTTCATTGATGTGCCGGTCTGCGAGCTTCGCAAAGACCGCGTTGATCGAATAGCCGAGCGCATCGGCCATCGTTGCGCACCATCGGTCGCGCTTGGGGTTGTCGACCAAGTCGGCCGCCACCAGGCCGCGCATGCCGCCACCGTAACAGACCGAGGTCGTGCTCTTCACACCAGCATCCAACAACGCGGACGCGGTGATGATCTTGAAAACAGATGCGGCGGGCGGGCCCGGATCGGTCACAACGCGAGCGCTGTCGCCCTTCCCCGCTTCGTAGCCAACGTAGGCCAGCACTTGGCCGGTCGTCGGATCGATCGCGACCAAGCCACCGGCCGGCACGTCGTAGCGGCTGAACAAGCTTTGAATGTGCGATTGAAGGTCATGGTCGACGGTCAACACCGCACGCGTCCCGTCTCGACGCGGAACGACCCATCCGTCGCGCGCAGGCTTGGCGTTCGCGATGTCGACATCCGCAAACGGGGGCGTCAGCGCCCGCGCGACGTTCGTCGACGTTCGATGAGTAGAGGGCGGACTCGCCGTGAGCGCCAAGGGCGTTCCGAGGACCAGAGCGAGGCTCGCCAGCCCCCATAGCCAGGAGTGAGAAAATACGTCGCGCACGCGCCTACGCTAGAGAACCGTATTCTAGCGGTCAACAAACCCATCCGTCCGCTGTGACTGCAACCACCTGTCAGTGATTTACCGCGAGCGGCCGGACCGCTGTATATTGGAGGGGTGCCGTTCAAGGATCAGACGACGAGCGCCAGCCAAACCGTCCTAACGGAGGTCACGGAAGCCCGCTCGCCTGTTCCGGGCAGCGAGAACGGATGTTTGATCGTGATCTACGGACAGGAGATGGGACGCCGCGTGCGCGTCACCACTGAACCCTTGATCATCGGACGCTCACCCAAGTGCGAAATCCACGTCAACCAAGAAAGCGTCTCGCGCAATCACTGTCGGATTCGATACGAAGGCAGCGAGTTCCTGGTCCACGATCTCGGTTCGACCAACGGCACCTACGTAAATGACGACCTCGTTCAGGGAGAAGGCCGGCTTCGCCATGGTGATCAGCTCAAGGTTGGCCGCACCATCTTGAAGTTCATCGTCGGCGACGACGTCGAAGTGGAGTACCACGAAGAGATCTATCGGCTGATGACGACCGATGGCCTCACCCAACTTCACAACAAGAGATACTTCGACGAGATGCTCGACCGGGAGGTCGCCCGCGCCAAGCGATACAAGCGCACCTTCTCCTTGCTCGTCTTCGATATCGATCTTTTCAAGCACGTCAACGACCGCTTTGGGCACCTGGCAGGTGACGCCATTCTCCGACAGCTCGGTGCGGTCCTCTTGGGCAGGCTTCGAGTCAATGATGTGCTGGCCCGCATTGGCGGGGAGGAATTCGCGCTCATCACCCCAGAAGTGGGCCTCGATGGCGCAACTGAGCTCGCCGGAAAGATCAATCGCTTGATCGGGGACACGCGCTTCGAGTTCGAGGGCACGCGGGTGGGGGTCACAGTGAGCGTAGGCGTAGCCGAATGGCTAACGCACTACGAAGACCCTTCAGATCTGTTCAAGGCCGCCGACGACAAGATGTACGAAGCGAAGCGCAGCGGCCGAAACCGAGTCTGCTCCTAAGAGGCAGAGCCCCCCGGTGTCGAAGACACTCTACGGCGAAGAGAGGCGACGAGCTCCGCGAACGCGGTCGCGATCACCCGAAGCGACGCGCCCGATTGGCGACCGGTCCGCCTCGGGTAGTGGCTCACTGCACACTCGACCACGCTGAGCTCCGAGCGCTGCGCCTCGAACAAAAGCTCAGCGCTGATGAGCGCGCCCTCGCTTCGAAGATTGCTCGACGCCAGCAAGCTCTGCGGCACCAACTTGAATGCGCAGTTCGCGTCCCGCACCCGGAGGCCGAACACCCGGTTGACGAGAGCCGTCCACGACCGGCCCCACAGCTGACGCCACCAACCGTCCTGGCGGTGCGTCCTATAGCCCGCGACCACGTCGTGATCGCTCAGCAGCTGTGCCGCCGCCGGAAGCTCCTCCAGATCGAACTGCCCATCCCCGTCGGTTAGAAAGACGTAATCCATCTCAGCGTGATCGAGCCCCGACCGGACGGCGACGCCGTATCCGCGGTTCCGAGGGTGCGCCACGACCTCGAGCTCGGGGACCGCCTCCCGGAGCCTCTCCAAGACCTGTGCCGTGTCGTCGGTACTGCCGTCGTCCACTACGATGATCTGGAGCTCGGAGGCGAGCCGACGGCCAACTTTGGCCGCCTGCGCGACCACCTGGGCAATATTGCCCTCCTCGTTAAAACACGGAACCACTACCGAGAGACGCATTGCGCGAAGCCTAATTCGGGGACGCCACGGCTTCAATCCCGAACACCACGGGTGAGACCCTTGCCAGGAAAATGGTGCGTGACTATGTTCGCCCACAGCACTGGAAAAACTTGGGTTCTGACCGAGTTGGAGTAAAACGACAGCATGAGCGACGAAGAGGAAGCAATCACATCGATCCCGCCTCCTGATGCGGGCGAAATCGAGTTCGGGGATGAGCTGCCGGTCTTGCCGATCCGCAACGCGGTGCTCTTCCCGGCTGCCGTCGCACCCTTTGATGTGGGCCGGGAGAAGTCCGTCGCTCTGGTCGAGGACATCGAGAACCTCGATCAGCCGATAATTGCGATCGTTGCTCAGCGGGACCCATCGACCGACGATCCGGACCAGAACGACCTCTATCCCGTTGGCGTCGCTGCGCGCGTCCTGAAAGCGCTCAAGCACAGCTCCGGAAACTATAGCCTCATTCTCCAGGGACTGGTGCGAATCCGCCTCGAGCAGGTGGTGACATCCGAACCGTACATCCGTGCTCGCGTGTCACGCATGGACGAGCCCACCGCAGAGGACGTCGAGAGCGAGGCGCTAGCCATGAGCCTGCGCGACATCGCCAAACAGGTGATCCAGCTCATGCCGGAGCTTCCTCGCGAGGCAGGCTCACTGATTGACTCGATTCAGGAGCACGGTCAGCTCGCCGACTTGGTCGCAGCGAACCTCGATGCCCCCGTCGATGAGAAGTCGCAGCTCCTCGAGACGCTTGATGCGAAAGAACGCATTCGCAAGGTGCTGCGCCTGCTCACGCGTCAGCTCGAGATCCTCAAAATGCGCGAGCGCATCAACTCCCAAATCAAGGAGGAGATGGGCAAGAACCAGCGCGAGTACGTGCTGCGCCAACAGCTCAAAGCCATCAGGGAAGAGCTGGGCGACGAGGAAGGCGATCAGGGCGACCTCGATGTCCTCGAAGAGCGCCTGGCCAAGGCCAACCTGCAGGGCGAGGCTGACGACGTCGCACACAAGCAGCTCAAGCGCTTGCGTCAGATGCAGGTCGGCTCAGCGGAATACACCGTCGTTCGCACGTACATCGACTGGATTCTCGACATCCCCTGGAGCAAGCAGACCGCCGACAACACGGACATCGCAGCCGTGCGCAAAGTGCTCGACGAGGACCACACCGGCCTCGAGAAGGTCAAAAAGCGCATCGTTGAATACCTGGCCGTCCGAAAGCTCAAAGCCGACAAGAAGGGACCTATTCTGTGCCTCATCGGGCCACCTGGTGTGGGTAAGACCTCGCTCGGCCGTTCGGTCGCGCGCGCAGTCGGACGCAAGTTCCACCGCATCAGCCTCGGTGGCGTCCACGATGAGGCGGCGATACGTGGCCACCGGCGCACCTACGTCGGCGCCCTCCCCGGCCAGATCATCCAAGGGATGAAGAAGGCCACCACGATCAACCCGGTCTTCATGCTCGACGAGATCGACAAGGTCGGGCACGACTTCCGCGGCGACCCTGCGGCGGCGCTGCTCGAGGTTCTCGACCCCGAGCAGAACGACACATTCAGCGACCACTACCTCGAGATTCCGTACGACCTCTCGAAGGTGATGTTCATCGCCACGGCCAACGTCGGCGACACCATCCCCGCACCGCTTCGAGACCGCATGGAGATCATCGAGATTCCCAGTTACACGCGCCGCGAGAAGGCCGAGATCGCGCGTGTGCACCTCGTACCGAAGCAACTCGAGGAGCATGGCATCAAGCCCGAGCAGGTCACCCTCGAAGACGCGGCCGTCGATTCGATCATCGATCACTACACCCGTGAGGCCGGCGTTCGTAACCTCGAGCGTCAGATCGCCAGCGTCATTCGTGGCGTCGCCGTGAAGGTCGCGGAAGGCGAAAAGGGGCCGTGGACCATCTCCGACGAGGAATCGCTGCGACCCTACCTGGGCTCGCCTCGGTTCAGCTCGGAGGTCGCGGAACGCACCGCAGAGACCGGCGTCGCGACCGGGCTCGCCTGGACGTCGGTGGGTGGTGAGATCCTCTTCATCGAGTGCACCAAGATGCATGGCACGGGCAAGCTTCAGCTCACCGGCCAGCTCGGTGATGTCATGAAGGAATCTGCGCAAACGGCCATGAGCTACGTTCGAACGCGCGCAAAGGCGTTCGGCGTTGCCGAGGACTTCCTCGAGAAAAGCGACATCCACATTCACATCCCCGCCGGTGCAATGCCGAAGGACGGGCCGAGTGCGGGCGTCACGATGATGACAGCTATTGTCTCGTTGCTGACGGGCCTTCACGTGCGGCACGACGTCGCGATGACGGGCGAGATCACCCTGCGCGGCCGCGTGCTTCCAGTCGGCGGCGTCAAAGAGAAGGTGCTCGCTGCGCACCGCGCTGGCATCAAGCGCGTCATTCTTCCCGAGCGCAACACCGCAGACCTCGATGAGGTTCCGGAGGAGGTTCGGGAGACCCTAGAGTTCGTGCCGGTCTCCAAGATGGACGCGGTGCTGGCCAACGCGCTCCTGGACCCGGACCAACTGCGGCTCGACCTCAGCGATCCGCACACCGATAAGGGCGAGGCCGAAACCGTTCAAGCCTCCCCGTAAGATGCCTTCGGCACCGCGGAGTTCTGGGCCCGTAAGGGGTGGTCCGCGCCGTGAAGCATTGATAGTCTCCGCGCATGGGTGAGATCAAGACTGCGGTCCTGGGTGCAGGTTCGTGGGGCACCGCATTGGCGAAGCTACTTGCCGATCAGGGCTATCCGACTCGGCTTTGGGCACGCCGCAAGGTGATGGCTGACGCAATTCAGAGCGATCGCGAGAATCAGGCTTACCTGCCTGGCTTTCCACTACCGGACACTCTCGAGACCACCTCGGATCTCGGGTACGCGCTCGAGGGCAGTGACCTCATCGTCTGCGTGGTGCCGACGCACGGGCTGAGGGACGTCCTCAACGACGCCGCGCCCTTGTTGGGCACAAGGGCCCCCATCGTCAGCGCCACCAAGGGCATCGAGACCGACAGCCTCATGCTGGTTTCGGAGATCTTCGAAGACGTCCTTCCCGAGTCCCAACACCGGCAGCTCACCTATCTGAGCGGCCCGAGCTTCGCGAAGGAAGTCGCCGCCGGCCTTCCGACTGCCGTCTCCGTTGCGGGACACGATGCCGACGTCGTGTCCGTCGCGCAAAAGGCATTCACGACGGAACGTTTCCGAGTCTACAGCACAGAGGACGTGGTGGGTGTAGAGCTCGGCGGCGCCCTGAAGAATGTCGTAGCCATCGCGGCGGGCATCGGAGATGGTCTCGGATTCGGACACAACACTCGCGCCGGCTTGATCACGCGCGGGCTCGCTGAAATCTCACGCCTCGCGATTGCCAAAGGCGCGAACCCGCTGACTCTCTCTGGTCTGAGCGGCATGGGAGACCTCGTGCTCACCTGCACTGGCGACCTCTCTCGCAACCGGAACGTCGGCGTTCAAATCGGGCAGGGGAAATCGCTCAAGGAAATCCTGGGCAGCATGCAAATGGTCGCCGAGGGTGTGCGCACCGCCAAGAGCGCCAAGGCGCTTTCCGAGCGCGTCGGCGTCGACATGCCGATCACGCGGGAGGTCTACGCGATGCTCTACGAGGACAAGCCGCCACTGAAGGCCGTCGGCGACCTGATGACCCGACCGCTACGGGCCGAGCGCGAGTAATGGAAGGCGGACGCTTTCGGCTGGTCTACCTGATCCTCGCGCCCGCGATTCTCATTGCCGCCGGAATCCTCGGCTACTACACGTTCCTGTCTGCGCGTGAGCATACCCAGCTCGGCGAGGAGACCATCGCCCGATCGTTGCTGTTGGTCGCTCAACAGCGCGTCGAGCGAATCGAGCGCTACATCGAAATCGCGGACCACACGGTCTTTCGCCTCGTCGATCCGAACGACTCGAGCACGATCGACACGGTTTGGCTGCCCCAAGCCGCCGCTCAAACGCCGAGTGTGAGCTCGGTTCTGTTGATCGATCGGGACGGCAACGTGATCCAGTGGGCCAGCCGGCAAGACAAGAAGTCCCGCAGGGCGTTTCTGCGCGTGTTCCGGCAGCATCTCGTGAAATCCCTCGAGCTGGACGCCCTAGATCCCGGCCTACTTCGCCATGCCCACGAGCAGCTCGACGGCAAGAGTTACCTCCTATCGTACAAGGCTTACGCGACGCTCGCCGGCCAGATGACGTACATCGTCGCGCATCACGACACGCACTACTTCATTGACCAAGTATTCCCGATGATGTTCGTTTCCGGCGAGACCACTCCGCTCTACGACATCGTCGACGAAAGCAACCAACTGGTGTTCGGTCCCGATCTCTCCGGAGCCGGCATGTATACGGTCTTCCACCGTTTCCCCACGACGCTGTACCGGTGGCGTCTGCAGGTAGCGCCGCGTCACGCCGAGCGGCTTCAAGCGCGGGGGCGCTCTCGTATGCGCGGAGAGGTAGCCCTGCCCCTGATGTCGTTTGCGATCATTCTGCTCGGCGCCATTTTCTTCATCTACGCCGCGGAGAAGGAGCGACGCCTCAACCAACTCAAGAGCGAACTCATGGCCAATGTGTCCCACGAGCTCAAGACTCCCCTGTCGGTCGTTCGGATGTTTGCCGACATGCTGCGGTCCGGTCGTGTGCCGAGCGAAGAACGCAAGCTCGAATATCTGGACATCATTTGCCGGGAGTCCGAGCGCCTCACATCACTAATCGACAACATGCTGGATTTCTCGGCGCTCGAGGGCGGCAAGGGCCCGTATCGGTTGAGGCAGGGAGACCTCGGAGATGCTATCGACCGCGCACTCGACGCGTTCCGTTACCGCAGCGAGCAGGACGGCGTCGAGATTCAGCTACAGAGGCCGGGCGAGCTGCCGCCCGTGTTGATCGACCAGGAAGCGATCGCGCTCGCCGTGATCAACTTGCTCGACAACGCCGTGAAGTACGGCGGGCAGACCCCTGTCGAGCTCGAGATCACGACCAAACGCCATTCGGTGGACGTCGCGGTCCGCGACCACGGACCCGGGATCCCAAGCGACTCACTCCGCCGCGTGTTCGAGCGATTCTATCGAGGACCCCACACCAGCCCGACGCGGGGCTCAGGGATAGGGCTATCGTTGGTCAAGAACATCGCCCAGGCCCACGGGGGGCGAGCCTGGGCCAAAAACGCAGCTGGCGGCGGCGCCGTCGTCGGGTTCTCGATTCCCATTGCGTCTGGCTGAGCTGCGCGTCTTTGCCGCTCCACCCGAGTGCGGGTATCTTCGTCACGATGTCAGAGAACCGAGACGGAATTCTGCTCGTCGAGGATGATCCGGCCCTCGCACTCGGGCTCTCCGACAGCCTGAGGTTCGAGGGGTACCGGGTCGTTCACACGGCCAAGGGCGAAGAGGCAATCGAGCTCGCCGCTTCCGAAGACATCGGTTGCGTGATTCTCGACCTGATGCTGCCCGACCTCAACGGCTATCAAGTTTGCGAAACGATTCGAAGGTCGCACCCGATCTTGCCGATCCTCATGCTCACGGCGCGGGGACAGGAATCGGACAAGATCCGCGGCCTCGAAGCAGGCGCCGACGACTACGTCACCAAGCCTTTCTCCATTGGTGAGCTGGTCGCACGCATCCGCGCGCTGTTCCGGCGCGCAGGGCGCTCGGTGCGGCCCTCCCAGGCAGAGATCCGCATCGGCGACATCAACATCGAGACCGCCTCCCAGACCTTGACCCACGGCTCCGAGACGATGCATTTGTCGTTCTACGAGGTCGAGCTCTTGAAGTTCCTATGGGAGCGCCAGGGCGAGCCGGTCTCACGAGACGAAATCCTGGAAAAGATCTGGGGGCTGGAGGCCGGCCCGAACAACCGCACGGTCGACAACTTCGTCGTCAAGCTGCGGCGCAAAGTCGAACCCAAGCCCGACCGCCCCGTGCATATCCTCACGGTCTACGGCATCGGGTACAAGCTCGTGTGTTGATCGGATGGGAACCGGGGTCACCACCTTCCTTTGGTATGGACTGTGTGGCGGTGTCGTCGCACTCACGATTGTCGTGGGTGTAGGCCTTTTCATGTGGGGAACACACCGTGAGAAGCGAAATCGCCGCAATTTCCCGCCGTCTTGACCTGGTGCGGGCCGCTCGTTACAACCAAGCCGCTTGCCAGCAAATGGAGCTGGACGAGGAGAGTCTTTGCCGCGAAAAGAACAACGAGGCGGACTTGGCCGCCGGCTGGCGATAGGCATCTACTCAATTGCCCTGGCCTACTTGGTCATCGTGGGCTTCGCCTCGGTGATTCCGCAGGTTTTCTGGCCTGAAAGCGATGACTCGTTCGACCTCGCGTGCGCAGATGGCCTGCAAGTGCTTCGGCACGAGGTCGATGAGGTGAGGCTGGCGTACCTGGCGACCAACGAAACCGACCCCACGGAGCTCCGAAGCACCCTCGAATCTTGGGATCGTCGTCTAAACGCGCTGGCCAAACGCTGCGAAGAGGACCAAGTACAGTTGCTCAACCAATACCGACACCGTGTCGAGCTCGGCCTCCAGAGGTACATGCGTGAAGACGCGCCTCTCGCCAATAGCGTCACAGAGGCGCTGGGCTCGAAAACGGAACCCCAATCACCCGAGACACCGGAGCCCACTCCATGACCGAGACGCCCGAACCCGAAGAGGAAGGCGCCCAGACATTCGCCGATCTTGGCATCCACGCCGACGTCCTCGAAGCCATCGAAGAGATGGGTTGGGAGACACCAACCCCCGTGCAGCGCGACTGCTACCCGCTTGCCATCGCAGGACATGACGTCATCGTCCAATCTCGAACCGGCACCGGCAAGACCGGCGCGTTCGGAATTCCACTGGTCGATGGGCTGCTCTCGGACGACGGTGACGAGCAGGCACTCGTGCTAGCGCCGACGAGAGAGCTCGCGCTTCAGAGCGCGCGTGAAATCGCCAAGCTCGGCGCGCATCGCGGCATCGACACCGTCGCCGTCTATGGCGGCGCTTCCTTGGAGCAACAAGTTCAGGCGCTCGAGAAAGGCGCGCGCGTCATTAGCGGAACGCCTGGGCGCGTGCTCGATCATCTCAAGCGCGGGACGATGGAAGCATCGCGGCTGCGCGTTTTGGTGCTCGACGAAGCGGACGAGATGCTGTCGATGGGGTTTGCCAAAGAGCTCCACGCGATCATCGAAAGGCTCCCCAAAAAGCGTCAGACGCTGCTGTTTTCTGCAACCGTCGACCGGGCCATCAAGCGTGTCGCTGAAAAGTACATGACCGACCCGCAGTTCCTCGGGCTCTCGGGGGACCATGTAGGCGCCCTCGGCATCGAGCATTTCGTCTACATGGTGAGCGGCGTCGGGCGTGTGGCGGACCTGATGACGGTTCTCGAAACGGAAGACCCCGAGAGCGCGCTCATTTTCTGTAATACGAAAGCAGAAACTGAACAGGTCTCGGCAGCGCTGCAGCGTGCAGGCTTCAATGCCGAATGGCTGAACGGCGACCGGCCGCAACGCGAGCGCGAGGAAGTGCTTGGTCGTGTGCGCCGCGAGGAGCTTCGATTCTTGGTGGCAACCGACGTCGCGTCACGCGGTATCGACGTGTCGCACCTCACGCACGTCATCAATTTCTCACTCCCGGGCAACGTCGAACAATACGTTCACCGCACTGGGCGAACCGGACGCGCGGGACGAACCGGCACTGCGATCACGCTCGTTGACCCGACCGAGCTCGGCATCCTCTACTACCTCCGACTGCAGTACCGAATCTTCCCTGTGGAGCGAACGCTCCCGAGTGAGGGCGAGCAACGGACCCGGCAGGAGGCCGACCGGATCGCAATGATCGACGCCGCGTACCCCAAAGTGCCGACCGAGAACGAGCTCGCGCTGGTGCGACGCTTCATGACTCACGTGGACGCGGAGCGGATGCTCGCAGGCTTGCTGAGCGCGTTTTTCGGCACGGAGACAGAAGACGCCGACAAGGTCGCCGCCTCTCGCCGGCGGCGCGGCAAGGAGCACGTCGACGCCCACAGCGCCGAAAATGGCAATGGCAATGGACAGCAGGCGGCGCCCGAAGCAGCGGAAGAGGCCCCAACAGCGACGCTGTATGTAAACGTAGGCCGCCGCGACGAGCTCAAGGCGTCTGAGCTGGGCCGCCTACTGCGTGACCGTACGGGCCTGAAGCGTAAAGAAATCGGCCGTATACGAGTGCGTGACAAGCACGCTCTGGTGGACGTTCCAGAGGACCGAGCCCAGCAGGTCATCGAGTCGATGGCGGGCGCGGTCCTGAAAGACCGGGAGCTCGAGCTCGAGCTGGCTAAGAGCGACTGACCTCATAAAATGCCCTCGGCATCACGGGGCTGTGGCCTCCAAATTTGGGGACTGGTGCCTCGGTCGTCTATGTTGATCTCCGTAGATGTCGGAGGGGATTGCGTCGACGAGACCAGAGCCGTCAGGGTTGCACCCTGGCGCCGTGGTGGGTGGAAGATTCGAGGTCATCGATCAAATCGATGAAGACCCGCAAGCGGTCGTGTGGTCTGCGAAGGATCAGCAAACCAAGCGCGCGATTCTCGTTCGTGTGATCCGGCCCGAGCTGATTTCTGCAGAGGCAGCGCCGAGTTTCCGGGAGGCCTGCCGGACCGCGGCCACCCTCTCGCACCGTAACATCGCCCGCGTCTTCGGCGTCGGCCGGACCCCCAAAGGCGAGCATTTCATCGCGGGTGAATGGATTGATGGCACTCGCCTCTCGGATTTCATTCAGGAGCGTGATGGCGCTCCGATCTCCTTGAGGGGCGTCTACAACGTCGTCACGCACTTGTGCAGCGCGCTCAGCTACGCCCACGACAAGGGACCGCACGGCACACTTCGTCCTGGCATCGTCTGGGTCACGCGCGGCGGACGCGTCAAGGTTCACGACTTCGGGGTGGGCCAAGTACTCCTCGGATCCGCGGGTTCAGACGCCTTTGAAGGCTCCGACCACGCGTGCTTGGCGCCGGAGGTAAAGCGCGGTGAGCCCGCGACGCCGCAAAGCGACGTGTTTGGGGTTGGAGCCATTCTGTACGAGTTGCTGACGACGCGCTCTCCCGGATCTGACTTCGTCGCACCCTCACACGTGCGAGACGACATTCCTGCCGCGATAGACGGCATTCTGTTCCAGTGCTTGGCACCCGATCCCAAGGATCGCTTCGATTCGCCGGAGTCCGTGCGCAACGCGCTGCTGCCCTTTGTCACCCAAGCCAACTCGCTGCCTCCTCCGGCGAACACAGACGTGAGCCTCGACGTCGACCTCGGCTCGGTATTGCCGCCCCCGGATCTCGATATTCCCGCGCTCCTCGGGGTACCGCAGGTCGCCCTAGCGCCCCCACCTCCGCCCAAGCGCGGCCTCATGAGCATGATCAACCAGCTCTCCGCCGATACAAAACAGCGATGGATGGTTGCGCAAGACAAGATGGACCACGGGCCGTTCAACGCCCGCGAGCTCATCGAACGGCTCAACGTCGGTGGCTTCTGCGGCGACGACCTCACCTTCAACACCGACAGCGGCGAGCGCAAGCCGCTCCGCGAGTGGCCTGAATTCCGTGATTTCATCCTGCAGCGCGAGCACCAAGACACCGACGCGGCCGAACAAGCGGCCCGTGCGAACGCACACCGCTCCGAAAAGCGCTCCTCGATGATGAAGTGGCTGATCGCAGCGTCGCTCATCGGTCTCGTCGTGATTTCGGTCGGTGGATTCCTGTTGTCCCGCTCGAGCGACGTTCGCGAAGCGGCGTCCACCGAGCTCGGCGATCTCTTCAAGCTCGGTAAGATCACGACCGGCGAAGCCGGTCTACTCCCCGACCAACCGGTGAAGCGTCGTAGGCGCGGATCCAGCGGAACCTCGGCTCCGAAGCGCAGTGGTGGCTTCGAGAGCTACAACGAAGCGATGAGCCGCGCGGTCGAGATTGGCGACGCGTCTCAGGGCGGCGGCGAGGGGCGCCTCACCGGCGGCCAAGTCGCCGGCGTCATGAACCGCAATCTCAATCGCTTCTACGGCAAGTGCGTCGTCCCCGAAGTGAAGAGCGGCGGCCAACCCGGAAACGTCAAGGTCGACCTAGCTATTGCGGGCAGCGGCTCCGTCCTGGGCGCGACGGTGCACGGCGGAAGCCCAGGCTTCCAAAGCTGCATGGGCCAACAGATCAAAGGCGTCCGTTTCCCAACCTTCGGCGCGCCAAGAATGGGCGCACGCTACAGCTTCACCGTCAACTGATCGAAGTTCAACTGGATCACCGGAGAACGGCTCCCGACGCACGTGCGTCGCGTGCCGTTGTCCGATGATGCATTCGCTTAGGCGCGCGGTTGATTCTTAAGTGCCGCCGCTACCTTTGGGATCTTTGCAAAGGTGTCTTTGTCCGCCGCCTTTTCGAGGGCGTCTTCCGGACTGACTTTGCCCTCGGCGACCAGCTTTGCGAGCACGGCGTCGATGCTTTGCATTCCGTAGCTTCCGCCACCTTGAATGAGGCTCGTGAGCATCGCTGTCTTTGCCTCACGAATCGCTGCAGCAACACCAGAGGTGCCGATCAGGATTTCCTGGGCGGCGATGCGGCCGGTTCCGTCGGCTGTTCGTAGGAGCTGTTGTGCGACGATGCCTGCGAGGGAGTCGGCGAGCATGCCCCGGATCTGCGGTTGCTGGTTCGCGGGGAACGCGTTGACGAATCGATCGATTGTCGCTGGCGCGGAGTTGGTGTGGACCGTGGCGAAGATCAAGATGCCGAAGCTAGCGAGCTGAAGCGCCATCTGCATCGTCTCACGCCCACGAAGCTCGCCCACGAGGATCACGTCGGCGTTCTCGCGACCGGCGCTGCGAATCGCGTCGGCGAAGCTCGGGGTATCGTCGCCCACCTCGCGATGGGTGATCTGGCATTTCTTAGTAGTGTGAACGAACTCGACCGGGTCCTCGATGGTGAGAATGTGACCTTCGCGGGTTCGGTTGATGTGGTCCAGCATTGCGGCAAGCGTCGTGCTCTTGCCGCTTCCGGTCGGCCCCGTCACCAGAACCAAGCCCGAGCGCTTCTCCGCGAGGTCGATGGCCGCCTTTGGGAGCCCGAGTTGATCGGCCGTTAGGATCTCGCTCGGAATAGTTCGGAAGACGGCGCCCGGCCCTGTCGTTTTGTAAAGGTAGTTGGCACGGAACCGCGCCTTGTCCTCGTAGCCGTACGCGAAGTCGAGGTCGCGATGCGCGTGAAAGTAGCCGCGCTTGTCCTCGCTGATGATCTCGTCCATGAGACGCACGACCGTAGAATGGTCCAGCGCCTGATCGTCGATGGCAACCAGTTCACCATTGTCGCGTATCATCGCGGGATAGCCGATCGAAAGATGAAGATCGGACCCTCCCCGTTCGAGCAAGACATCGAAATAGCGATCAAGAGCTGGCATCGATCATCCACCCTTCTTCGAGAATAGGTTCCGCATAGCCCGTTTCTTTCCAGCCTCGGGGGCTGTGTGTGGTTGCGCCTCCTGCGAGGGGCCGAGTACCCGCGGGTCGTCGGCAAACGTCTTGGCGACCTCCATCGAGATCGCTCCCGTCGACAGGAGCTCGTTCAGGGAATCTTCAATACGAATCATTCCGAACGCGCGGCCGCGCTGAAGCAGGCTTGGAAGTTGGTAGAGCTTGTCGTCGCGGATGAGCGTCCACAACGCCATTCCACCGGTGAGGAGCTCGACTGCGACCACCCTGCCATTCCCGTCTTGTCGTGGAACCAATCGCTGGCTCACGACGAATTTGAGCACACCAGCTAGAGTAGCGCGTACCTGAGATTGGTCGTCGGGCGGGAACATGTCGATCAGTCGGTCGATCGTGCTTGCGCCCGACGGCGTGCTCATCGTGGCAAACACGAGGTGGCCCGTCTCGGCCGCCTCCAGCGCTTTCTCGACGGTCTCGCGATCGCGGAGCTCACCGATCGCGATCACATCAGGGTCTTCGCGAAGAGAGCCCTTCAAAGCCGAGTGAAAGCTCTTCGTGTGGGCTCCGATCTCTCGCTGACTTACGATGGCCTTCTTGATCGGATGGATGACTTCCACCGGATCCTCGACGGTGATGATGTGCACGCGCCGCTCACTGTTGAAAAGGTCGACCAGCGCGGCCATGGTCGTGGTCTTTCCGGCACCGTTGGGCCCGGACACGACGACCAACCCCTGGTGGTAGTTGAGCATCTGGCGCAGCTCGTGCGGGAGCCCAAGCGACTCCAGCTCAGGCGGTTCCGCCATGATGAGACGGAAGCAAGCCTTGATCCCGGTTTGCTGCTTGTTCACGTTGACGCGTAAGCGGCCTGCGCCTTCCAACTGGCACGCGAAGTCCGCGTAGCCGAGCTCCTCCAACTGCCTGGCATTTCGTTCGTTGAGGAGCGGCATGATGAGCCCACGCGCCTGTTCGTCCGGAATGCTCTCACCCTGCGGCACCATGCGGCCGCCACACCGAAAGCGCGCCGGCTCACCCGACATGATGTGAACGTCGCTCGCCGATTGAGCGAGCGCGTCTTCGAGGAGCGCTCGCAGCGCGGGAGGCGCACTCACCGGGACGTCTGCCCGAACGAAATCAGCAAGCGGAGAAGCCTCGGGCGGAGGCCGGTACGAAACCTGCGGTTGAGCTCGATGCACGACTGGCGGTTGAACGACCGCGGGAGCCTTTGCGACCCTCAGAGATGGCTCGCGCGACGGCTCCCTGTGTCGCTCCATTGGCGCGTCCGCGGCAGCCCAGCTCTTCACGGGAGCGACGGCGCCGATCGGCGCTTCGGGCGGCTCGGTGTTTCGGCCCTCTCGCCGAACTCGCAACATGAGCATCTCGCCGGAGCGCGCGACGGTCGCGATGTAGTTGGTGCCATTGATCCTCGCAGGGGTTGGCGACGACGCGCCATCCTCGCTCGGCACGAGGTCCTGCAAGGGCGTGTCGGTCACCAACTTGAGAATGTGCCTCGCGCTCAGTGGCTCGGTCGTGACCGGCTTGAGCTTCCCCTTCTTCTTGGCGGCAGCCATCGCGCCGCTTTGAAAGACGATCTCGGTCACGTCACTTCGGTCGAGGTACTGAAGGAACTTTTCTAGGTCACCCACGATTACAAGATTACAGCTAAAATATGCTGTGAATCAAATTACAATCAGCCAGAGCACTGCTTGAGAGCCATGTTCCGGTGAGGCTGGAAATTGGGCCAAGCTGTTCGTTTGACAGGCCTCCAGAGGGCTTGCTAGCGTTTTTGTGTCGACAATCAGGTCTGAGCCCTTGTCCGTGGGTAACGGAAAAGTGTAATATAAGTATCATCATGTCCGAGGAAAAAGAGTCTTCACTTCTCTTCAATCTTCGCGAGCTCATGGGCATCGAAGAAGACCGTGTTCGTGTTGAAGAGGAGGAGCAAGTTCGACGCGAGGCAGCCGAGCGCGAGCGCATCACCGCCGAAGCGCAACAAAGGCAAGAGGAGGAAGCGGCCCGGCTTCTAGCTGAAGAGGACGCCCAAAAAGCCGAAGAACGGCGAATCCGCGATGACGAAGAGCGAGTGACACGCGAGCGCGATGAAGCGGAGCTGCGTGTCCGCCTCGAACAGGAAACCCGCGAAAAAGCAGAGGCCCACACGCGCATGCTCGATCACGAGCGTGAGCTGGCAGCGCTTAGTGCCCAGCAACGCAAGGGTGTGCACCCTGGCCTGCTCGCTGCGGCTGCCGTCTTGGTCCTCGGGGTGGGCGCCGGATCGTACTTCGGCTTCTACAAGCCTGCTGTCGAGCGCCGAGAAGCCGCAGCGCTGCAGGCGAGGATGGAGGCCGAGCGCGCAGCGCGCGAAGCCGAGGAAGCTCGTGCGGCCGCCGAGATCGAATCTCAGAAGCGCATCGAAGCAGAAGCCGCACAAGCGCGGCTCGCCGAAAAGGCCCAACGTGAGGCACAGGCTGCCGCGGCTGCGCGCCGAGCCGCAGCCGCGAGCGCTCCGTCCAGGCGAGGTGGAGGCTCGAAGCCGCGCAAAGCCAACACCGACGATCCATTGGCGGGGCTGGACAGCCTCTAGTCTGCACCGTAGCGTTGCTGCGGTGATCGATGGATGACAACGACCCAGGGTCGCGCATCGCAGTCGCGCTCGATGTGCCGGACCTCGACACGGCCAAGCAGCTGATCGACGCAACACGCGAGCATGTCGGCACCTTCAAGGTGGGCCTCGAGCTCTACACCGCCGTCGGACCGGCAGCCGTGGAAGCGGTACACGCCGCGGGCGCCAAGTGCTTCCTCGACCTGAAGCTGCATGATATCCCCACCACGATGGGGCGCTCCGTCGCGCGGGCCGCATCCATGGGCGTCGCATTTCTCACCGTGCACGCTGTTGCGGGCCTCGATTCGCTTCGGCGAGCCAGCGACAACGCAGGGTCGACGCGGCTCCTCGCGGTGACGGTGTTGACTAGCCTCGATGCGGAAGCGCTCGAAGCCATTGGCTTGAAAGGAGGCCCGCGCAACGCGGTCGACAGGCTTGCCAAGCTCGCGTGGGACGCTGGCCTGAGAGGCTTCGTCACGTCCGCCCACGAGTGCGCAGCGCTTCGCGAGACGCTCGGGGAGCAGGCGTTTTTGGTCGCGCCGGGAATTCGGCCAGCCAACTCCGACCTCGGCGATCAAAAACGCGTGATGACGCCGGCGGACGCCATCAAGGCCGGTGCCGACCTCCTCGTGGTCGGCAGGCCAATCCGCGACGCGGACAACCCGGCCGAGGCCGCAGCCGACATTGCACGCCAAGTCCAACTGGCGCTGTCGCAATGACGCGTGTGCTTGCCGGCCGGCAACCCGTGCTCGAGGCACTGCGCGGCAACACCAAGCTCCGCCGCATCTACACAGATCCGCAACGCGAATATCCGGATGTTCACGAGGCGGCGGAAGCCCAGGGCATCCCGGTGGCGAGCCGAGAGCGAATGGGGCTCGACAAGCTCACTGATGGTGTTCGGCATCAAGGCGTCGTTGCTCTTGCCGAGGACTACGAGTTCTGCGAACCCGAGGAGATCATCGCGCACGCTGAGGGGCCGCCCGCACTGGTTGCCCTCGACGAGGTCACCGACCCACAGAATTTGGGCGCCATCATTCGGAGCGCCGTAACCCTAGGCCTCGATGGCTTGATCATTCCAAAGCATCGCGCGGCGGGAATCACGGCAGCTGTCGTTCGTGCGTCTGCAGGGGCCACCGAACATGCCTCGATCGCCCGAGTGACCAATCTGCAGCGAACACTTCTTTCGCTTTCCAAGTCCGGCTTGGAGATCGTCGGCCTCGACGCCGGCGCCGACATCGACGTTCGTAACCTCGAGCCAAGCTCGAGGGGTCGTGTCCTCGTGGTGGGGTCCGAGGGTAAGGGCTTGCGCCGAATGGTTCGACAACGATGCGATATCGTGGTTCACATCCGTCAAGAAGGCCCGATGGATTCGCTGAATGCATCGGTCGCCGCAGCGATCGCCATGTACGAGATATCGGCGAAGCAACTGGGAGATCCGCATGACGGATGACAACCTCGCGCGGGAGCAGGAGGAAGAGAAGGTACGCCGAGTCCTCATCCTCACGGGGGGTGGAGACGCTCCGGGGCTCAACGCCGTCCTCCGCGCGTTCGTCAAGACGGCCGCGGACCTGGACCTCCAGGTGTACGGATCCAAGGACGGCTTTGCGGGGTTGATCGAGGAGCCGGGCCGCGTCGTGAAGCTGACTCCAGCGAGCGTTCGGGGTATCTTGCCAAAAGGCGGCAGTATGCTGGGTTGCTCCGATCGCGCTGACCCGTTCGCCTACGAGGTGACGGACCCCGACGGCACCGAACGAACCGTCGACGTATCCGAGCGAGTCAAGGCCCAGCTCGATGAGCTCGAGATCGACATCCTCGTGCTCGTCGGGGGCGGCGGAACGATGGACATCGGCATGCGCTTCGCGAAGATGGGCATTCCGGTGGTGGGTATCCCGAAGGCCATCGGCAACGACCTCGCAGCTACGGACCTGTCCTTCGGACTCGATAGCGCCGTTGCCACTGCGATGAGAGCGATCGACTCCCTCCACTCCACCGGGGAGAACCACGGCCGAGTCATGGTCTTGGAAGTGATGGGGACCGATGCCGGTTGGATCGCGCTCATGTCGGGCATCGCAGGCGGCGCCGACGTGATCCTCATCCCGGAGATCCCTTACGACCTCGACCGTGTGGTCGACAAGATCGCGACGCGTTCATCGACCGCCGGCCAGTTCAGCATCATCGTCGTCGGGGAGGGAAGCAAGCCAGTCGGCGGTACAGTCTCGAAGATCAGCGAAGCGCACGACAGCGTCTCTCAACGCCATGATGGGCCCGCCTTTCAACTCGCACGCCTACTCGAGGGGCGAATCAGCCGCGAGATCCGGGTGACGGTCCTCGGGCACTTGCAACGGGACGGCTCGCCCTCTTCTTTCGACCGTATTCTCGGTACGCGGTTTGGCGTATACGCCGCTGAACTTTGCTACCACGACAACACCGGACAGGTCGTTGCTCTTCGAGGACAGGAGGTGCTCTCCGTCCCCCTGGAGGCCGCGGTCGCCAATCTCAGGCGCGTTCCCCCCGACGGCGAGCTCGTCGGCGTGGCCCGCGCGGTTGGAATCGAGCTAGGGCAAGAGTGACATGCCTCGCACCGCCGCCGCACTGATCATTGGAAACGAAATTTTGTCCGGCAAGATCGCCGATACAAACACGACGTTTCTCGCGCGCATGCTGTTCAACCTCGGGATCGAGCTGCGCCGCGTGGTGGTGTGCCCAGACGAAGTCGAAACGATCGGCCAGGATCTGAGCGTTCTGCGATCGACCCACGACCTCGTCTTCACCAGCGGGGGTGTCGGCCCTACCCACGACGACGTCACGATCGATGGTGTGGCCACCTCCTTCGGCCGCCCGGTTGTCCGCTCCGTGGCAGTCGAAAAGATGATCCGTCACTACTACGGTGACCGCGCCACCGAGGCGCACTTCCGAATGGCGAATATGCCAGAGGGCGGCGAGATGATCCGGAGCTCCGACGCCCCGTGGCCCACGGTCGTCATCGAAAACGTGTTCGTGCTGCCCGGCGTACCCGAAATCTTCGAACTCAAGCTCGCCGACCTCCGCAAACGCCTCGACCAAGGCTACGGGTTCCACTCCCAGGCGGTCTACACACTCTGCGACGAGGGCGAGATCGCCGGCTTACTCGAACGCATCGCCGACGGTTTCCCCGGCGTCATGGTCGGGAGCTACGTCAAGTGGCAAGCGGAGGACTACCGCACGAAGCTAACCTTCGACGGCAGCGACCCCTTAGCAGTAGCAAAGGCAGCCGACATGCTCGTCTCTGAGCTAGACGCGGAGCTCTTTGTACGTAGACAGTAAGTCTACAAACTGTACCACCGGAGAACGGCTCGCGACGGGCGTGCTCGCGATTGGGAGCCCCGTGCCCCGGGCAGTTCAGAACCTTGGTTGCCAGATGTGGTATGAGCCCACCTCCGTAGCGAAAGGGGTATGTGTGAGCTTTTCGACGATGATGGACCGGCCGCTGTTGATCTCGGACCTATTCGAGCATGGCCGCCGTTTGTACAAGGACAGCCGGGTCATCACCGTCGGCGAAGGCGGGGATCGCATGAGCACCTATGCGGAGGTGGGTGACCGCGTCGACCAACTCGCCAAGGCTCTCACCAGGCTGGGTGTCGAGCGCGAGGATCGCGTGGGCACCTTCTGCTGGAACAATCAAGAGCACCTCGAGGCGTACTTCGCGATCTCCTCGATGGGTGCGGTGATGCATACCCTCAACGTCCGCCTCTTCCCCGAGCAACTCGCTTTCATCGTCAACCATGCCAAAGACAAAGTCATCATCGTCGACGACAGTCTGGCGCCGGTGCTCGGCGAGCTTGCGAAGCACTTGAAAACCGTGGAGCACATCATCGTGGTGGGTGGTGGGGACGACGCCCCGCTTCGCGATGCGCCTCGGGCAACCTTTCACCGCTACGACGACCTCATCGCAGCGGAGTCCCCGGGCATCGACTGGCCTACGCTCGACGAACGCGCGCCAGCGTCCATGGCGTACACGAGCGGCACCACGGGCGATCCCAAGGGGGTCGTCTACAGCCATCGCTCCACGGTACTTCACTCGTACGGCACCACGTCGGGCGCCGTAGCCGGTCTCAACGACAACGACACGATCCTTGCCATCGTTCCGATGTTCCACGCGAACTGCTGGGGCTTCCCATACGCCGGGTGGTGGGTCGGAAGCGATTTCGTGATGCCCGCGCACTTCCTTCAAGCCGAACCCTTGGTCGATATGATTCAACGGCACCGCCCCACCTTGGCGGCGGCTGTCCCGACGATCTGGACCGCAATCTTGAACTACGGCGAAGACAAGAACCTCGATCTTTCGTCGCTTCGCCTCCTGGTCTGTGGCGGCGCCGCAGTTCCCGAGTCGCTCATGCGCGCCTACGAGGAGCGTTACGGTGTGACGCTCCTTCAGGTTTGGGGCATGACGGAGACGAGCCCGCTCGGCTCGATCGCGACCGTCCCCAAAGGCGTCACTGGCGAAGAGAAGTGGCGCTATCGCTGCAGGACCGGACGCCCGATCGCCGGAGTCGAGTTGCGAATCGTCGATGCCGATGGCAACGAGCTCCCATGGGACGGTGAGTCGGTCGGAGAGATCGAATGCCGGGGCCCCTGGGTGACCGGCAGCTACTACGGAGTCGACGACGCCGAGAAGTTCCACGACGGTTGGTTGTGCACCGGCGATGTCGGGTTCATCGACGAACGCGGCTACGCCCAGATCACCGATCGCGCGAAGGATGTCATCAAGTCAGGGGGGGAGTGGATCTCCTCGGTCGAATTGGAGAACACCCTCATCGCCCACCCCGAGGTGGTGGAAGCGGCGGTCGTGGGCGTGCCGGATGAAAAATGGGACGAGCGCCCGCTTGCATGCATCGTGCGCAAGGAAGGAAGCGCGATAGGACCGGACGAGCTCAAGGCGTACCTGGAAGACAAGGTCGCGAAGTGGTGGTTGCCGGAGCGCTGGGCATTCGTGGCCGAGATCCCCAAGACCAGCGTTGGGAAATTCGACAAGAAGGTGCTGCGTAGCCAGCATGCCGCGGGCGAGATCGAAGTCCTCTCCCTACGCTGACGACGGGCTCGCCCCAAACTGCCGGTGCTGATTCAGCCTACTGCCACTTCAGCTTTTGCTTCCCCGGGTCCGTGATCACGTTCGCGTCCTCCGGGTCCGCGGGTTCCTCGTCTGGCTCCCCTGCGCCAAATTCCTTGGCGGCTTCAGCCGGATACAGTCTGACCGCCGTTCTGGTCTCCACGCGAACGAGCTGCGGCCCGGTTGGGGTTTGGGTCTGGATGCGCATCTGCGACGTCGATTCGGCCTCGGAGAACGGCGTGAAGTGCTCGAGCCGAACGGTGGCGGACCCCATGATCGACGCCTGGTAGGCTTCGAGCCGGCCGCTGCCGATCGACTGGGGAGAAGCCGTCTGACGAGCGGTGATCTGCAACTGAAGCTGGTCGTTATCCATCTTCTCGATGTGATACGTCACGACCTGGTCCACCCAAACCCCGGAGAACTGCACCTTGCGCTCGACCTCCCAACGGGCACGCGGACCGAGCGGCTCGTCGGGGAATGGGACGGTGAGCAACGCGCTACGGATGTTACCCAGCATCGTGCGAAGGCGCGGCGGGACATCCTCCATGCCGCGGAACTCGCCCCTGCGGATGCGACCCTGGACATCCATCTCGCTCCAGCCTTGGACTTGCAAGAGCGGCGCCAGCGTGTTCTCCATCTGCTCGCGCTCGGCTGGGCTCATCTGCTGGGCCATCTCCGAGATCCGAACCTGGGTGATCTGGACCTGATGGCGGATGAACCCTCGAGGAGTCGGCTCCGCCGGGCCCATCTTCACTTCCAGTTGGATAGGAGGAATCCCGCTCTGCCCGACTTGGTCGCCGGCCTGCATCGCTTGAGCGCGCGCGAGCTCGAGGTAGAGCACCTCGATTTGGCCCGGCGCAACCCGATAGCGCAGCGGAACGCGCGGCGTCATGCCAGCGTCGAGCACGCGCACCGTAGGCAGCACGCGCTGTGGAGGGCCAGGATCCACGACCTCCACCGTTTGAGGCTGATACTTCGATCGACAAGAAGTGGTCGCCACCAACAGACAGGCGAGCATCGCGATACGAACCATGGATCTACCTTTCGCTCTTCGAAACTAGTCGCAAGACCGAGCGCCGCGCGGCCATCAATGGCTCCGTTTTGTCCGGTGACACCAAAGCGATGTCGGCGGCGGAGCTGGATTCGAGGGTCGCCTCGAGCGCCAGAGGAAGACTGAGGTCTGCAAGCGCGTGACCACGGGCGTGCATCTCGTAGCCGCGAACGTGCATCTCCAGCTTCGGGTTCAGGTCGGCCACCTGAGGGGCCGCGACCTGGTGTACGGTAATCGCGACTCGGAACCGGCCGCCCACGCGGTCTGTGAGCTCATAGCGCGTCACCTGAGTCACGCGCGCGCTCCAAATCCGTAGAGCCTTCCGAACCTCCCATACCGCGCCGATGCCAACCGGCTCTCGCGGAAGCGGGATGGTCGCGATCGCTGAGCGAACATTGCCAATCGTGATGGCCACGCGGGGATGGATCTTCTCTTGCCCCTGCGCCCAAGGGACGTCCGCGTCGATGACAATGCCCTGGGCATTGAGATCGAAGCGCCCGCGCATGCCACGCAGCGCTTGCACCCCCTGTTCGGCTTCCTCGATTTGGCGCGCCGTCACGCCTTCGGGAAGCACCGACTCGGCCTTGGAGATCCGCAGGATGTAGCGAGTGCCATTGGGAAGCGGCACCGTGGGGCCCGCATGCAACCACAGTTTGAACCCAGGCAACACTCCGAATGCGTCCGCCGAATCCTCGGTCTCTTCGAGCTCTGCGTCAGAATCACGAATGTCGAGTACTGTCTGAATCACGGTATCGGCGGGAATCGCGTACCGTAGTGACTCTAATGGTGCTTGCCCCGGCTCGACAAGCGTGACGGACAGCTCGGGTGGAGGCGGCGTCGTCTTCTTCCTGCAGCCTGTGGCAGCGAGCGCGCCGAAAAGGCAAGCGCCAAGGATGATGTTCTTCATTTGTCCGCGAAGTCCCCTATACTCCGGCTTCTTCTAGAGAGGAATCGCCTCCAGGGCAAGCATGGATCGACCGCGCGCAGCACAACTAGGGCAAGCAACCCGGTCGCCAAATGATACCCCGGCTTGGGCCGACGTCCCGTGGTGGGCGGTCGCCCTGATTTTCGCTCCGGTCTACCTATTCGCGATCATCCTTGGCTATGCCTTCTTCCTCACGCCCAACAGCATATCGGCGCTTTGGCCGGCCGGCGGCGTTGCGCTGGCGACCCTGACCCTCACCCGCTACCGCATGTGGCCGATGCTCTTAGTGCTCATCGCGGGCATCGAGGTCAGCATCCCTTTCTTGCTCAGCGGCGCGGACATCGTTGCAATCGCGACCCTCTCCAACGTGATCGAGCCACTCCTCGGTGCATCACTGCTCCGATGGATCCTGGGCCGACGAGTCGACGTTTCGCGAATGCGAGGTGCGCTCGGCTTGGTGCTCCTCGCGGGCGTCACTGCACCCGCTATTGCTGCGGTCCCTGGTGCGAGCAAGTTCGTCGCGCTCGAGTCGAGCATTCCGTTTGTGGACGCGTGGCAGGTCTGGTGGTTTGGAGGAGCGCTCGGCGTCGTCGTGATCGCCCCAGTGATTCTCTCCTGGGCCAATCACCCGCAAGTCGAGGCCGTGCCGAAGGCACGCCTTGCGGAGCTCTTGATACTCGGGTCCCTCATCGTGTTCGCAGGGGTATGGGTGCTCGGCGCTCCGCCGAAGCCTTTCCGATCGATCTTCGACTTTCCCTTCGTGATGTTTCCTCTCCTGATTTGGGCGACGCTGCGCTTCGACACGCGCATCGTCACCGTGGCCTCGATGCTGGTTGCGTTTTTCACCGTTTGGAACGCCGCACTTGGGCGCGGCCCGTTCATGATGATCATCGCGGAGAGCGTCCAGGCCAATATTATCGCGATCCAAACATTCATCGCGACAGAGGTCCTGTCCGCGCTGTTCTTGTCGGCGGCTTTGGCGGACCGCCGCCGAGCCGAGTTGGCGCGGGCCGCCCTCCAGGCCCAGGTTACCGAGGCTCAGAAGCTCGAGCTGGTGGCGCGCCTTGCCGGCTCTGTTGCACACGACTTCAACAATGATCTCACGATCATGATGAGCTGGACCGACTACCTCGAGAGCCGCACGGATGGCGACAAGGACGTCCAGCGGGCGGCCGGGCAGATCTCTAGAGCCGCCCACCGGGCCGCATCGGTCACCAACCAGCTCTTGTCATTCGGACGGACGCCACCTGGTCCAAAACAAACCGTCAACGTGGCCGACCTTGCTCCCGCGTGGAGCAGTCTTCTGCGCCCGTTGTTCCACGGGTCGCGCCGCATCGAAATCTCTGCGGAAGATGACGTGGGCTACGTGCGCGCAGATCCTCACCAGCTCGAGCAAGTCCTCCTCAACTTGGCGATCAACGCGAGAGACGCGATGCCAGGAGGCGGGGTGCTGAACATTCGAGCGACCCGCCTCGCTCCGACGAACGCGAGCCGGCCCATGTCCATGATCTGCATCTCGGTAGCCGACGACGGCGAAGGGATGACGCAGCCGATCCTCGATCAAATCTTCGAGCCATTTTTCACGACCAAGCAAGACGGTCGCGGCACCGGCCTCGGCCTGCCGTCGGTGCAGCGGATCGTCGACCACCTCGGAGGTCGGATCGAGGTCGAGTCCACCCTCGGAGAAGGCACGACCTTCCGTCTCTATCTGCCAGCCGTGGGCAAGCCCAAGACACGCCCGGAGACTGTCGATGCGACGTTTGGGACCGCGACGGAAACCGTGCTGGTCGTCGACGATGACGACGATGTTCGCGATGCCGTCGTCCTCGCTCTCGAGAGCGGTGGCCATACGGTACTGCGCGCGGCCGACGGAACCGAAGCCCTCGAGGTCATCCAGGACAACGCCGACATCATCGAGCTGGTCATCACCGACCTCAACATGCCGGTGAGGGGCGGTGCCGAGCTGATCGATGATCTGGCGAAGGCTCATCCGAACCTTCCCGTCGTCGTGGTCAGCGGCTACTCGTCGAGCGAGAACACCGACCTGCCACCCGAAGTGCTCTTTGTCCCCAAGCCGTTCTCGTCGAAGATGCTGCTTGCCTGCGTTCGACAGGCGCTCGACGATCGCTAGTTGGACTCGGCCGGCTCACCGTTGGATTACTAAACAAAAGCCCACCCATCGCAGGCGATTAATACCAGCCGCCGATCCCGAACGAGAAGGACCCGTAGGCTCGAGCGAGGTCGACCGCCACTGTCGCCTGCCACCGGTAGTCGTCCGGCCAGATCCCGAACACGTTCCATTTGAAGAGGCTAATGTCGAAGCCCAGTGTGCCGTGCACCCGAGGGGTGGACGCGGCGAACCGGCTGGGCTCCAGATACGTTCCCCCGCGAATCTTCATGCGCGTGGGCCACACCTCGGTTTCGAACCCGAGCCGCGGCGACACGGTGACTCGTTCCCCTGATCGTTGAACGGTTTGAAATAGAAACGACTCGACGCCCACACCGTTGTCCACCCGCCCGTTGAACCACAGGTCGGCGGTGAGCAGGTAGTAGCGGCGCGGCCACCCCCATCGGTACTGCTTGCGAAGCATGTCCCACGCGAGCTTCTTCATTTCCTTCCGCGACTGCTTGATCCTGGCGTACTTCCGCGCGTACTTCTGCTTGACCGCCTGGACACAGACGTCGACGTCGGGCCCGCCGCGTGCCTGGACCTCAGCGATCTCTTTCTTCTCCGCCCCCTCCGCCGCCCGTTTCCTCCGCTTGAGCCGCTCGAGATCCTCTTCCGCAAGCATCTCCGCGCTGATCCAAGGCGGGTTCGCCGGGCGCGGGCCAAACTGGTACGAGAAGCCCGCGCTCCCAGTGGTCGGAATTCTGGTCGCCCGTGGAACGTAGTAGCCCCCGACGACGATGTCCCCATCGGGGTTCGGCGTCGCGTTTCCCCTACCGCGAATTCCGGTCGAGATTTCCGGAAAGAGCGAGGCGCCAAGGCTCCAGCGCTTGTGATGGGGCCTGAACATCACCCCGACCTCCGCGCCCAGACCTAGCGTTTGGTAGAGGTCGTCACTGATCACACTCGAGGAGAGAAACGTGCGCTGGCGCAGGATCCGGAGGCCGGCACCGACGATCAGCTGCCCGTCCAAGAACCCATAGCCAGCCTGAATGTGAAAGGTGGTGAAACGCAGCCGGAGCGTCTCTTGCTCCATCGTGACGGGGTTGCGAACGCCCTGAAGCTTGATGAACTGTGCATCGATCGTGAGCCCGATACCGAAGTTCCACATCTGCCAGTACACGCCTGGAATCAGGAAGACGGTCGTGTCGTCCCCGATGTTCTGGCGGTCTCCAACGACCTGTCCGCTATTGTAGAAGTCACCGGACTTGAACGGATAGGTCACCCCGAACGCGAGCCAGTAATCGTACCAGTCCGGCCACTGCGGTCCTCGATAGGCAACCGCAGCAGGGTTCTGCAGCCCCCCCTCTACGCCTTGAGCAAGCGACGTGGCCGCGCCGGAAAGCCCGATCACGCGGGAGGTGCTGATCACCACGCCGCGCGTGAGGTCGACGGAGTAGTCCGAAGTGGTGATGGGGCTGCCATCGGGCCCGAGTTGCCCTGCGGCCGTCGCGGGCACCCAGGCCAGCGCGAGGAGTACGAGCCTACCTACCCGCGCCGATGCCCTGCTGCGTCGCGCCCTGGATCGCACCCTGATCGTTCGCATCGAGGTTTTCTTTCTCTCGCTTTTCCTGCTCCACCGCCTCGAGCTCTTTCTCGGCTTCCTTGACGCGCTCGTCAGCGGTATCAGCTTCTTGCCGCGCTTCGATGACCTGCTCCTTGGCGGCTTTGACCGCGGGGTCTTCCTCGTCCTCCATGGCTTTCCGCTCGGTCACTCGTGCCCTTTGTTTCTCTTCCTCGATCTCTTCTTCGCTCTTCTTCTCCTTTACCCTGGTCTTCACGACCTTCGCCGTTTGACCGATGTCACCGCCGATCGAAATGATGAAAATCCGTTCTTTGACGGGGACGCGAATGAAATTGGTGTCGTTCTGGAACGCCTCTCCTCGCAAGTCGAGGCCGTTACCCGTTCCCTTACCGAAGAGCATGGACACCCCCGCGGACAACCCCTTTTGGTTCTTGTGACCGCCAACGGACGCGCTGAAGCCATATCGGTCGATCTTGGCAGGTTGGATGGCGTCTGACTCGCCCGTGGCAACGTCCGGCGCACTGCTGTTGTCGGTGAGGAAACCGAAACGCGTGAACAGGAACTTGGTGACCTGAATCTCGGAGCCCACGGAGATGTTCCAGGTGAAGTCCCGTTCGGTCGAGTCCGCCAGCAGGGTTCCTGAGGTGTTGGACCGGCCCTCGAGCTGTGGAATGCCAGGGGCGATCGATCCGCCTGCGACCGGACCCACGAGCTGGAGGTCTGTGGCGACGACGACCTTACTGGAGATCACGTAGGACACGCCCAACCGAAGCTCCCACGGAACCGGCGAGCGGGAGTCGAAGCTGCGCTTCCCAAACACCGAATCGGAGAGGCCCGGGTTGACTGGACTGGTGCTCGACTGGACCTCGGAGAGCTCGAAGCGCAATTCCGATTTGCCGCCGACATGCACCCCGGGCGGCTGGAACATCAAACCGAGGCGCCAACGCTTGCCAACGATTCCGAGAAGCCCGATCCGAAGGCTCAGATCCCACGAGTCCATCGTAAAGACCGTGTTGCGGTTCGCCTGGTTTGCGTCGAGGACACAAAAAGGAATGGTGGGACTCGTTGGACACGGACTGCCTTGGCTCGGGTCTTGGACCCCCCCAAGCACGAGTGACGACGTCTCGACATGCTCGACCCGGCGGTCGCTGGCAAGCAAGGTGAAGCCAAACGCGAAATTGCGGGTGGGGCGATAGCCAACCCCAGCGCCGAAGTAGGTGATGCGATCCTTTTGGTAGAATTGAAGGCTGCTCGTGCGCCCGAACTCGTCTTGAAAATTGATGTCGCCGCCGAGCTCGCTGTTGTAGGTCTGGAACGCGGAGACTGCGATTTGGATCGCCTTGCGGTTATCGAGCTCCTTCTTGCGCTTTCCAAGCGCGAAGCTCGCCACGGCGAACCCGGGAAGTGTCGGGCTGGACTTGAGCTGGAAGTCCTCGACTTGGTCTTCCCCGCCGGGGCCGTCGGGTCCGTCCGAAATGATGGCCCCCTCGATGTCGAGCTTGCGACTCTGGATCAACGACAAGCTGCCTTGAAGGAGCTTCGGCTCGAGGAACGGCAGGCCCCCCGGGTTGAACCAGATCGCTGCGCCGTCGGCCGCGAATCCAGTGTAGGCCGCGGCCATGCCGCGCGACCGTTCGCCCAACTGCAAAGTTTGATAGTGGGTGCTGTCGGCGCCGACGGACAGAGGACAAACCGCAGGTGCAAGACACGCAACGACCGACGCAATGCTCAAGGCCCTCCAGGTCCCACCAGTCATGGCGCCGACTCTATCCTAAACTACCGGGTCGTGTCTCGCCGGACTCGACGAGGTCGGTGCGTATTTCGCCTAGGGTGTGTACCAGATCGGCGAGCTGTACGCGCGCTCTTGAATCACGGACGGACGCCCGGTGTCATTCGGATCCATTCCGAGCGCGATCGCGTCCGACAGCGTGTGCCTGGGTGTCGGAATCTGAATCACGCGGAGGTAGTAGAAGGCCCGCTGCGTTCGATCGAACTCTGGATCTTCCCAGTACGCCGACAGCGAGGGGGCACCAAAGACATTGCTGTACTTGCCCGTAGTCAGATCCACCGTACTGGCGGTGGGCAGCGCCCGCCCTTGCTCGTCGTACTGGCGCACCCCCGCCAACGCGACGTCATAGACCTTCTCGTGGGACTGGCCATCGGCATCGACCCAGCCCTTGACGACCTGCATCCGGTCGAGATTGGCGCCGCTGGGGTCTCGGACCGCGTACATCAGAAACTTCGGCGCTTCGTCGTCGGGCGCCCCAGTCAGGTCGCTGCCCATCGGGTGACCAAAGGTGTATCCGATGTTGACCATGTCGGGCTGACCCGCGTTCTTGCTCTTGAAGTGCCAGCCACCGAAGAAGCGAACCCGAATGCGAGGGCCCGTCGTGGCGTAGACTTCTTTTCGTTTGAACGCCGCGAACAAAGAGGTGCGGGTGTTCTCCTCCGCCCACACTGCGGCGAGCCCCGACGCGCTCATGTCGGCGCCCTTCATGTCGGCCGCAATGGGGATGAACGTGGTCTCGGGGGTCGAGTCCATCCCGGACTTCCCCCAGAAATTGTACTCCTCCGCAGAGGCCAGGCCCGTATGGGAGTCCGTCGATCCGATCATACCGACCTTGTAGGGATTGACTCTGACTTTCGCGTCGATTCGCAGGCCACGCTGCAGAGCCGAGCGAACGTAGTCGCCTTCGCTTGCGTCGGCCTGACCACCCCCGACCTTGAGCAGATGCGAATACGTCTCGAAGTCAGCAAGCTCATCGTTGGGCGATAGCTTTGGGTGCGTCTCCGAATCGCCCTTGATTTGCGTCACCTCGACGACGGGCTCCCAGCGCATTCGCATGCGCGCGTACTCGGCGGTGATCGGCCGGCCTTCGCTATCGACCTCATCGAACATCATGCCGCCGCTGATGTTCGAGTTGTGAGGAATCGCGACGAAGTCCGTGCCGACCCGCTCGCTGGTCTCTTCGAGCCACGCCCACAAATCCTCGGGCTTGGCACTGTCAAAGGAGCTGAACGGGATGAACTGACGGGCCTTCTCCTCGCCGTCGGGCATGAACACGACGCGATGGAGGTTGTTGCCATCCGGAGTCGAGGTCCACTCCCAGCCGATGAAGGACGTGAAGGAGCATGGAACATTGTGGCGCTGCGCGGCCTGGATGACGTCACCCCATGCCACCTCTTTGATGCTCTCCTCATCGAAATCGGCAATGGGCGTGTTGGAGTTGATCGCGGCGCCGAACTCGTGCTCGAAGACTTCCGCCCCCTTCCCGGCCCTCATCATTTCAATCCACTTTCGGCCGGTGGGAGTGCTGGTGAGCCGGGGATCACCGCTCATGAGCTTCTGGGGGACCGTCAACATCTCCGCATGATCAGCCACGACCAAGAAATCGAGCGGGGTGTGGATCTGCACGCGTGATTGCGTCGACGGGTGGACGACCGGAAGTCCCTTCGCCCAACGGTAGGCCGTGTCGGGGCCGGCCGATCGGTTTCCGAGAAAGTACGCATCGGCGGAGTAGCTGGTATGCAGATGCGTGTCGCCCCAGTACAGACGCGTGGGCTCTTTGGCGATGACACCCGGGCTCGTGGGAGGCGCGCCTTTGCAACTCGCGATGATCGAAGCGAGCGTGATGAGGATCCCTAATCGTATCATTGCATCCCGCATCTAGTACTGCACCCGTATGCCGATGGACCAACTGAATCGCCCATCGTCGGTGGTTTGAACGTAAACGAACGGCATCGCGGCAATCATGAAGAACGTCAATCGGTACCCCACCCCCACGCGCGCCTGCGCGGCCGTACCCAGATCGTCGAAGAGAGCCCCGGCTTGCATGAAGACCTTCACATCACGGACCGGCCACCAGCCAATCCCCCCGCCGACCCACCAGTCCTGCGGGCCTTTGAACAGATCACCAAGCTTCTGGCCTAGCACTTCGACGGAAACTCCGTTGAACTGGCGGTCGATGTAGTACTCGTAGCCGGCCCCCCACGTAAGGGCTTTGCCGCCCCCTTTTGGACGGGTGGAGCCCCAATCCATGTGGACGTGATGACCGCGCTCCCGAAACTTGAGCTTGTAGTTCTGCAGTTCCTGCGGCGTGGGAGCGACGCCCATCGAGTTGAGGAGCACCAACATGAGGGCCATGATCACGAGCGCCTACCCCTCATCCTCATCCAGCATGATGCCTTCGGTCCTGCACCGATCGCATTCGGACGGACGGAATCGAATGATCGTCCCGTGCACCCATCGGCCCTGCATGTTGATCGAGGGAATCACCGCGTGGCCGCCCGACTTGCAGACGTGGTCGCCGACCGCCTTCCGAAACCGCTCCTCGTTGCTCGGGAGCTGCCGCACGGAAAACGCGTCGATGTCCACTACGCCCACTTCCTCGTAGGGCTCGACGATGCGGTTGCGAATCACGCGATACTCGCAATCCGGGCCCCTCGCGGCATAGATGCCACCGGTCTTGAGGTATTCTCCGGAACCACCACACCCAACGAAGCTAAGGGCGAGCAGGCTCCCAATGTAGAACTGCAGTGAGGGCACGTTCATCGGCGACAATGCCAGCTATGATCTCGAGTCACAAGGACTTGCCGCGGTTTCGAAGGTGGCCTACGAACGTCCTGTTCCCAATAGCGTCTGGAGGAAAGCATGAAGCGGTTACCGGGCTCCTCGATTGCGATCTCCCTTTTTCTCGCGTGCGCATGCAGCTCCAGCGGCGGTCCGCCGGCCTACGCTACTGCCGCGGCGGCCAACGCCGAGCCCTCCCAGGTCTTCTGGGGCGACACGCATCTCCACACGAGCTACTCGCCGGACGCGTATTTCTTCGGCAACGATACCGCAGATCCCGACACGGCATATCGATACGCCAAGGGCCTCCCGGTCTTTCATCCTTATCACAAAGCGAAGATCCAAATCGGGACGCCGCTCGACTTCCTCGTCGTCGCCGATCACGCGGAGATGATGGGCGTGCCCCTCCGACTCTTTCAAGGCGACGAAACACTCACCAAGACGGCGAGCGGAAAGCGGATCGTCAAGATGGTCGAAGAAGGAAAGGGCCAGGAGGTGTTCCTCAAGTTCGTCGGCGCGATCAACGAGGGCAAGCCCTACGAAGACCTGAACGGCGAGGACACTCGGCGCTCGGTGTGGACCGACATGGTTTCCATCACGGAGCGCCACAATGCACCGGGGCGTTTCACCTCGTTCATCGGTTGGGAATGGACGTCGACCCCCGGCGGCAAGAATCTGCATCGTGTGGTGTTCATGCCTCAGGGCGGCGAAGTGGCCGCAAAGTTCATTCCTTACAGCTCGTTCGACAGCACCAAGCCGGAGGACCTCTGGGCATGGCTCGAAGAGACGTCGGCACGTACAGGTGCGTCGTTCACCGCCATCCCACACAACTCGAATATCAGCGGCGGTTTGATGTTCAACGACGTCGATAGCGAAGGCCGCCCGATCACGGCAGAGTACGCGCGCACCAGAATGAAATGGGAGCCCGTCATCGAGGTCACGCAAATCAAGGGCGACTCCGAGACCGACCCCATCCTGTCCCCCACCGACGAGTTCGCCGACTTCGAGCCTTTCAGCCACGCGATCGACACCGAGTCGCTCGGAACGGGCGCCAAAGCTCCGATTGGCCCCGGCGATTTCGCGCGCGCCGCACTTGGCCGCGGCCTCGAGCTCGAAGCCAAAGTTGGGGTCAACCCCTACAAGTTCGGGATGATCGGCTCGACCGACTCGCATACGGGAATGTCGTCCGCCGAGGAAAACAACTTCCACGGGAAGACCGCCTTCGATTCGACCCCCGCCAACACCTTCGACACCTTCATCGGCATCAAAGGTTTCGGCGCCGACATGTCGGCTTCGGGGATGGCCGGTGTCTGGGCCGCGGCCAACAACCGCACCGCCCTCTTCGAAGCGTTCCGTCGCAAGGAAGTCTACGCGTCGACCGGCCCGCGTATCCGTGTCCGCTTCTTCGGCGGATGGAACTTCGCAGACGACGCCGCGGGGCAGAAGAATGTCGCGCAGATCGGTTACGACAACGGCGTCCCCATGGGCGGTGACCTCACACAGGGGCCGGCGGGCCAGGCACCGCGCTTCCTCGTGTACGCGATCAAGGGCCCCCGCAGCGCGAACCTCGACCGCGTGCAGGTCGTGAAGGGTTGGCTCAACGAGCACGGCACCGCCCAAGAACAAGTCTACAACATCGCCTGGTCGGACGATCGAGAGCTCCACGACGACGGCTCACTCCAGCTGGTCGGCAACACCGTCGACCTCGCGACCGGACGATACACGAATGAGATCGGCGATGCCCAGCTCTCCTCCGTGTGGGAAGACCCCGATTTCGACCCGAACGTCCGTGCCTTCTACTACATCCGTGTCCTGCAAATCCCCACCCCCCGCCACACCCTCTACGACGCCATCGCCCTCGGCATGGACCCCCAAAAGACCGGCCACCCCCCCACCATCCAAGAGCGCGCCTACTCCTCCCCAATCTGGTACACCCCCTAACTCAAAAAGGGGTCTGGTTAGTTTGTTTTGAAGAGCTTTCTCAAAGAGCCGCTGGTCCACTTCCTTGCCGCGGGCCTCGGACTGTTCGTCTTGTTCGGGATCGTGAATCGGGACGAGCCGGACGCCGACCCCAACGTGGTCACCGTGGATCACGATGCGCTTCTCACGTTCGTTCAGTATCGAATCAAGGCCTTCAACCCCACACTGGCCGAGAAGAAGCTGAGCTCCCTATCGGACGACGAGCTGCAGAACCTCATCAATGACTACGTGCGGGAAGAGGTGCTGCACCGTGAAGCGGTAGCGCTCGGCCTCGGCGAGGACGACTACGTCATCCGGCGTCGGCTCGTACAGAAGCTCGAGTTCATCACCGAAGGGTTTGCCGAGGCGGGCGCGAAGGTGGATCGGGCCGCGCTCCAACGGTACTTCGACGCGAACAAGGCCGACTACTACGTGGAGCCGTTCGTGACCTTCACGCACGTCTTCTTCGAAACCGAAGACCGGCCACGCGAGCAGGCCCATGCGGCAGCCGAAAAGAAGCTCACCGAGCTGAATCGCAACGGCATCGCTTTCGCCGACGCGCCCCAACACGGCGACCGCTTTCTCTATCACGTCAACTACGTCGAACGAACGCCGGACTACGTGGCCAGCCACTTCGGTGTCCCGATGGCCAAGGCTGTATTCGAGTTGGAGCCCAATGACTTCATTTGGAAGGGCCCCTTCGACTCTCCGTACGGGGTGCACCTCGTCCTGTTGACCACCAACGAGCCGGGACGGGATCCGGAGCTTGCTGAGCTCGAGGATCGTGTGCGGGACGATGCACAGAGGGCGATGATTCGAGAAGAGACCGAAGCGGCGATCACGGACATCGTGGGGAGCTATGACGTGCGAGTCGTGTACGAGCGCCAGAATGCAACGAAGGCTGAGGCCGAGAGCGCGGTCAATCGATGAACCGCCTGCTCCTCTTGGTCGTGGGCCTCGTCGTCGGCGCCACCTTCACCCAGGCCGCCCGGGCGCACGAAAGCCGTCCACTCTACATCGAGGTCACCGAAAAGGCGCCGCTCACGTTCTTGGTGCAATGGAAGATCCCGCCCTCTGTGATGGTGCGCAACGCGCCGGAAGTGTCGATGACCGAAGGGTGCACGGCGACGGCACCCCAAGCGCCCAAGGGAGCGGCGCGGGGAAGCCTCCAACGCCGCACCTTCCGATGCGAGGCGGACCCCGCAGGGACTGCACTCGAGATTCTCTACCCGCTGTTCAATCCATCCGTATCAGCACTCGTTCGCATCTCGAGGCTCTCTGGCGAGACTCACTCGCTCTTGGCCTCCCCCGAAGAAACCGAAGTCATCATTCCCGACGCAGAGAGCTTTGGCAGCGTCGCGCGCGACTACCTCACGCTGGGCGTCAAGCACATTCTCGAAGGCTACGACCATCTCCTGTTCTTGGTGTGCCTGATGCTCATCGCTGGGACGGGCCGCCGCATCCTGATCACGATCACTGGTTTCACGATCGCCCACTCGATCACCCTCGCGCTGAGCGCGCTGGGTGTCGTCCGAGTGCCGGTGCCGGCCGTGGAAGCTGCGATCGCGCTGAGCATCGTCTTTCTGGCGGTCGAGATCGTGCGAGGAGACACGAACAGTCTCACCTATCGCTATCCCATCGCGGTCTCGTCTTCTTTCGGTCTATTGCACGGATTCGGCTTCGCCGCGGTGCTCGGCGAAACGGGCTTGCCTCAAACGGAAATCCCGACTGCCCTGCTCTTCTTCAACCTTGGCGTGGAGGTCGGGCAAATCATCTTCGTGGGGGGCGTCATCATCGCGTACCAGCTCGTGCGCGTCGCGGCTCGCGCACTCCCCGGTGCTGAGCCTGCACTCGATCGGCTGCGGAGCTTCCAAACCCCTGCAGCTTACGCGGTAGGCGTCGTCGCGTCGTTCTGGATGATCCAACGGGTTGCGACGTTTTGGGCTAGCTGAAGCGGGTAGCGGCGCTACGAAGGATCGGGAACCGGTGTCTCCGCGTCGACTGCCGGCGGGGACTCTACGGGGGCAGCCGGTTCAATTTGCGCTTCGGGCAGCGATTGGGGCGCCTGGGCAGCGCCCATCTTGCCGTGCTTCTCGGCCTTCGCCGCTCTCTTGTCTTCCCGCTTCTTGCCCTTCCCCTTCGTCACGTGGGGTGGCACCTCGTAGTCCGCGGGCATCGGGGTCACTGCGCCGTCCAGAAGCCAGGTGTCGGAGTCTGGGTAATACGCGTAGACGGCCTTCTGGCCACAGCCGTGCACGCCAATCTGCGATGCCATATTGCGTGCGCCTTCCGTATCGATGACCGTGAGCTTCAGCTCGGCCTCCGAGCAGGAGAAATCGAACATCGCACGGTGCCGAACCGTGGTGTTCGCATGCTTGTTGTGCTTACAAGCGGTGCCGGCGATCACGAGAAGCGCTGCAATGGCGAGACGAATCAGCATGGCTCTTCTTATGCACCGTGGCTCGGAGGCGTGCCAGGCGTTTCTTAGAGCTAAGCAGCTTGCGAGCTCTGCGTACAGTCACCGTCCATCGCCCTCTCCCGACGCGCTGGCGACGATGTGGATGCCGACGAGCCTGGCAATCATCACGGCCAGATAGAGTGTCCCGAAAACCCCTTCGAGAACCGCCAAAGGACGAGCCAGGTCGGACACCGGAAGAATGTCCCCGTACCCCAGCGTCGTCAGACTTACGAAGCTGAAGTAGAGCAGCGCGTTCCCCATTTTGCTTTCGGACCCACCCACAGGGACACCGGAAAACGATCCCGGATGGGACAGCTCGATCAGCTCGAATACGAACGCGAAGGCCACTCCGGCGAGGAGGTAGGCGACGATTGCGCCAAGGATCGCGTTAGTGCTCACGCGCCGCATCCGAAACAGAGCCGCGACGACCAGCATGACGGCGTACGTGATCCAAACGAGCGTGATCGAGATAGAGCCGAACGAGTAGCCGATGTGCTCCGAAAAGACGTCCGTCCAGCGCATCACGAGGGTCACCACCGTGAGCGCAAGAAATGGGAAACGATGCTTACTCTGCCAAGCTGTCGAATAGGCGCCCGAGAGAAGCACGAGGTCGAAAAAGAACTCGACCGAGTAGCCGCCCCTCTCGGCCGGTAGGAGGGGCGCCACCACGATGAGGATCAGCAGGACCACGAGGAGCGCCCCGTAGTGGGGGGCCTTCTTCGCGCTTGGGAACAATGAATAGCGGTTTGACATTACACAGGACCGGAGCGAGTCTCCCAATCGCCAACAGGAAATCAAGGCCAACCGGCGGATATCGAAGATGGGCAAAGAAGGCGCAGGGACCGCCGCAGCATGCAGGCAACTGAGACGCCTCGAGACCTTTCTCGACGTCGCTTACGCCGTCTTGTTCGTCGATTTCATCATGTACCTCCCCCATACGGAGGACATGGAGTGGACGGAGCTGCCGTACGGACTGCTTTCGCTGCTGATCGACAACTCGCTGGATTTGCTGAGACTGATCATCGCGGTGGGATTGACGCTGATCTCCTGGAACCTGACGCACAAGCTGCTCGGTCCTTTGGAGCGAACCAACCCAAGACACACCCTGCTGGCCCTGTTGCAATTGATTTTCGTTTGCCTGTTTCTCTTCTTTGCGATCGCAGACCCGGAGCTGGCGAGCCTTTCTTCGCCGGTTGGGCAAAGCCTCGCGCTCGCGTTGTCGGGCTTCATCGGCATCGCCGGCTGGTCCTACGCCCGCAAGAATGGCCTCACGCGCGCCGATCTGAGCGAAACCGAAAAAGATGAGGTGCTCAGAAGCGCCATCATCGAGCCGGTCACGGCTTTGCTGAACACGGGATTCGCGTTCGCCGGACCCGGCGCGTGGACGGCAGGCTGGTTCGTGATTCCCATTTTCTTGGTCACCACACGGGGCCGGCTGGAACGCCGGAGGCAACGCGCTATGGTCCGCAAACCATGAAATGCTTAACTTGGGTCACTGCATTGACGGTGGTCGGACTGCTCGGCTCGTGCAACTCGCTCGACCTGCCGCCTGCCCCCAACGTTCAACCAGTGCTCGATGCCTTCGAAAAACCCACCGCGGCGGTTACTGGTCCGATCATGGAAGCGGTCGCCGACGAGATCGCTCAGATCCGAGACGACATCGAGGATTCGGACTTTTATGAGGAGATCCTGAAGGTCATCGCCGACGTCCAGGCAGAGATCGATGAAGCCACCGACGAAGATGGGAACTTGGACATCGGGGGAGGAGTGACGTTCCCAACGCCCAACGGCGGCGTCTCGATCGAGTTCATCTGCGAGGGCTGGGACGACCCGAGCCCGACTGTTCCCGATCCAGCGAATGGCACCATGCAACTGACGATGAGGCTAGCCGGCGGCACGATCGCTCCGCTGATCTGGGGAACCATCGACGACTGTCGCTTCCCCGTCGAGATCGGACCGCTCCGCTCCGAAGACTCTTACGATGGAAAAATTGCGGTGCACTTGGGCACATTCGTGTCGTCGAGTCAGAACCTGCACGAGCTGCCGATCACCTTCATTTCGGACGGGACCATCGGAATTGACGGACACGAGGTCCGCATCAAGCAGAGCTTTCGGGTGACGTTCAAATTTGACGACGAGGGGAACGCGGACCTCGACGGGCTCGCCATCCT
>PVMK01128629.1_pt1 | contig 40306 bp, 36 predicted proteins | sample 1853481 | NCBI WGS metagenome assembly PVMK01 (sample SAMN08533507, study PRJNA380276) | Marine sediment metagenome, whole genome shotgun sequencing project.
TGAAGTGGGGTCAAGCGCGGCGTCATCAAGTGCTACACGCATCGCACGTACTTGACCTTCCGCAGATGGTTGCGTGAGGTTGTGTGCATCACTTGAAGCGCCATATCCCGCAATTTCAGCAAGCGGTTGGACGCCACGTGCCTCTACGAGCGCTTCCGATTCTAGTATGAGCATCGCTGCACCCTCACCGAGTACAAGGCCGCTTCTATCTTTCGCAAATGGGCGGCACGATGCGTGTGCACCTTCAGGATGCTCCTTAGCGAGTACCGTGAGTGCTTCCCAGCACACTACAGAGCCGTCGTTCAGCATCGCTTCAGCCCCACCAGTAACGACACGTTCTAGGTAGCCATCGCGGATTGCGCGAAAGGCTTCACCTATTGCGGTCGTTGAAGAAGAGCATGCGATTGAGTAATTTTGCGAAGGTCCATGCAACTTGTGACGCATTGAGATGTGACCAGCTGGCGCGTTTGGCATGATTAAAGGCACCGTGGTTGGTCTTGCCATTCGACTTCTTTTAAGAAAATACTTTTTATAGGATTCTTCTAACGTCTGTGCGCCACCTAGTGCACAGCCAGTGTACACGCCTGTTGTTGACAGATCAGTGTCTCCAGATAGCAATCCAGCGTTTTCAAGGGCTAGACGTGCAGCGACTACCGCCATCTGCGAAACCCGGTCCATGAATAGGATCTGTATCTTGGAAATTTCCCCTGCTGGGTCGAAGTTAGTGCTTGCAACCAGAACATCGCTTCCAAACTCGGGCGTTCCGGAACGTATCATACGGACCGCAGATTTACCCTGGTAAATCTCGTCAAAAACTTGGTCTAGGACACATCCATGTGGTGTGACTAGGCCGATACCAGTGACAAAAACGCGATTGCGCTTCACGAGAGAACCATCAACCGTTTTTGGCTTGAAGCGTCTCGTCAATGAGTGTAACTGCCTCGCCAAGGGTCTTTAAATCTAGTTTGTCGGTAGGAATATCGATATCGTATTTTTCCGAGACATCGAACATCAATTCTACCATTGTGAGCGAGTCAAGCCCCAAGGTCTCAAAGGTTGCCTCACGTGAGATAGCATCTTTGTCGACTTCGAACTTGTCTATGAGAATTTGGCGAATGTAATCGAATGAAGAAGTCAAGGGGATTTATTAATATCAGTCAGAAAACAGTTTGTGGGTAGTAACTATGTGGTAAATATGAATTTCATGTTTATATGCTAATTATTGCAAACGAATTTTACACTCTCCAAGTCCTTGTGACAACTTTTTGTCAATAAGTCATTCGCGTACATAAGGTGATATGTGATTGATTGTTTGTGTGAGTTCGTCTGGTTTGTATTTAGGCATTATAAAATATTGTTTTGAACATATATTCATTGTATAAACCGTGTGCAGGCAAATCGCTTGTATCTTGAGCAACATTCATCAGCTCAACAAACAACGTGATATTATGTTATTTGTTTTTTGTAAAATTTGGTAAGTTTTGTGAGTGGCGGCTAGCTTTAATCAATATTTAGTTTTCCAGACTTTTATTTTCTTGGCTATCAGTTCAAATCTAGTGCGACCTATACAGATACTTTGAAGGGCTGGGTGTTTTACCTAGCCTTTCTTCATTTTCGGTCAAGATTATACATGAGTATTCCAGTGTCCCATTCAAGTACCAAACCCTATGTTGCCCCCACCTGGCTACTGGGCGGTAATGCGCAAACTATTTATCCCTTTCTACTCAACTCATTACCCCTAGTTTCTTATCGACGCGAACGCTGGGAGTTGGACGATGGCGATTTTATTGATATTGACTGGTTGGATAACTCAATTGGTTCGCCATTGGTCGTATTATTTCACGGGCTTGAGGGAGGGTCACGTAGTCATTATTCTAGAAGCATTATGGGGACGCTACGGGATCTGGGCTGGCGTGGTGTGGTTGTGCACTTTCGTGGTTGTTCCGGATCCCCTAATCGTTTGCCGCGTGCTTATCATGCTGGTGATTCGGAAGAAATTGACTGGATTTTGCGCCGAATAAGTGAGCAAAATGAATCACTAAGCCCCGCCCCACCTCTTTATGCTGTTGGCATATCTCTAGGCGGTAATGCGTTGCTAAAATGGCTTGGAGAGCAAGGTGAACAAGCCTGTCATGTGCTTGATGGAGTTGTAACAGTTTCTGTTCCACTGGACTTAGTAGCCTCAGGGCAAGCTTTGGACTCAGGATTTAATCTGTTTTATGTTCGCCATTTTCTTGGCACCCTGAAGCAAAAAGCATTTGAAAAACTTGATCGTTTCCCTGGGTTGTTTGACGCTTCTGCAATGTCGGCATGTACCACATTATATCAATTCGACAATCTCATAACCGCACCACTGCATGGTTTTCGCAATACCGATGAATATTGGAATCTGTCTAGTAGTAAGTCGTGGCTCAAGCATGTCCAGGTTCCTACGCTGGTCATCAATGCTCGCAATGATCCATTCTTGCCCGCGCCAGTTTTACCTATACCAGATAATGTTTCATTCGCAGTTACACTAGAGTTTCCTGAACAAGGGGGACATGTTGGTTTCCTAAACTCACCGTTTCCCGGCAAGCTTACATGGCTGCCCGAAAGGATAATTGAATTTCTTAAGAATCAACGTAACCTGCATCCACAGTTTGCAAATAAACCTTCTTGAAACTTTAAATTTTTAAAATTTTCTTTTCCATGTGTAGTTATATTTGTGGTTTGTAATTAAAGAAATCTGGCCACCAAAGCTTTTTCAATATTACCAGTCAGAGGAATTTTAACCCTGTAGCCATTACCTGGGGCAACACTGACTAATTTGCCATCAAGGTCTTGCATATATGCGAGTTTGATAATCCGGTTTCCGGAGGGATGTATGATTTCTAGTCGATCGCCAATCTGAAAGCGGTTTTTTACCAATACTTCAGCCATCCCGCTAGATTCATCAAAATTGGTGACATCTCCTACATTGGCTACGGTTTGATTCCGAATGGCCTCGCAGGTAATTTTGAGTATCGCTAGCGTGATGTCGTTGGTAAAAGCCATCGGAATAGCCACGATTAGCTAAACTCTCTAGTTCGCCCAGTAATGACGGATCCAGGATACGTCCTGCCACAGCATCGTCTATTGCTTTGCGATAAACCTGTGTGGTACGAGCGACATAATAAAGTGATTTGGTATGCCCTTCGATTTTCAGCGAATCCACACCAATTTTGACTAGCCTCTCGACATGCTCTACTGCCCGTAGATCTTTAGAGTTCATGATGTAAGTACCGTGTTCGTCTTCCATGATGGGCATTAACTGACCTGGGCGTTTCTTTTCTTCAATTAGATAGATTTGGTCTGCTGCAGGGTTGCGCTCCACATTACCGCAATTTGCAAATCCTGATTGCACTACTGTTTGATTAAAATCAATTTTTTGTGCTTCCTGTACATCCCCACTTGCATTTTCTTCAGCAGGTTTAACCTTATAGTCCCAACGACAGGAATTGGTACATGTTCCCTGATTAGGGTCGCGGTGATTAAAGTACCCAGACAATAAGCAGCGCGCATTTTTTCCAGTGAACCGGCAGGGAGTAAAAGTTTGGGAGCTTTCAACATGGTGTAGAATTAAAATCAGTTTGTACTATTTAGTTTTGGTGTTGTTTAGAAAATTAAAATACTCAATCAGATACGAGTACAGCAGAATACTCTGTGTTGAATTGTAACATCATGCCTACCACTCCCACTTTCATTCATCTACGTATGCACAGCGAGTATTCCGTCTCTGATGGAATCGTACGTATCGATAGTGCGGTAGCGAACGCTGTTGCAGACAATATGCCAGCGCTCGCACTGACTGATCTTTCTAACCTATTTGGTATGGTAAAGTTTTATGAGAGAGCGCGTAGTAAGGGTATAAAACCAATCACTGGCTGTGATGTCTGGATTACCAATGAAAGCGACCGAGACAAGCCCTCGCGGCTCTTGTTATTGTGCAAATCTTATTCAGGGTATCTGTTGCTGTGCCGTTTGTTGTCACGCGCCTATCGTGAGAATCAGTATCGGGGTCAAGCCGAAATCAAGAAAACTTGGCTAAATAAAAATGAAATCGGAACAAATGGGCTGATTGCCTTGTCCGGCGCACATCTTGGCGATATCAGCATGGCTTTGATGCAGGATAATTTCGTTCAAGCCAAAGCACTAGCACAGGAGTGGTCAGATCTTTTCCCTAATCATTTTTATATTGAGGTACAACGGGTAGGGCGTACCAATGAAGAAGTTGTTTTACAGAATTCGCTGGTATTGGCATCAGTCTTATGTTTGCCGGTAGTAGCAACGCAGCCAGTACAATTTATGACTCCTGAGGATTACAAAGCCCACGAGGCACGAGTATGTATTGCTGAGGGCTATGTGTTGGGTGATCGTAGACGTCCGAAGAATTTCACTGAACAGCAATATTTTAAGACTCAAGCAGAAATGGAAACACTCTTTGTAGATATTCCAGTTGCCCTTGCCAACAGCGTGGAAATCGCCAAACGATGTAACCATATATTGGAACTGGGGGTCAACCGTCTACCGTTGTTTCCTACTCCAAACAATGAAAGTCTTGAGAAATATCTGCATGATCAGGCATTAGCAGGCCTAGTGAGTCGAATGAGAGCACTCTTTCCTGATTCGGTTAGACGTGAAGCAAAAATGCCGCAATATCGTGCACGATTGGATTTCGAAGCAACCACTATCGTGCAGATGGGTTTTGCTGGATATTTTCTAATTGTTGCAGATTTTATCAACTGGGCTAAGCAAAATGGAGTCCCGGTAGGTCCGGGGAGGGGCTCCGGTGCGGGTTCACTAGTCGCATATTCTCTGGGCATAACTGATCTTGATCCTTTGCGCTACGATTTGCTGTTTGAACGTTTTCTCAATCCAGAACGAGTATCTATGCCTGATTTTGATATTGATTTCTGTCAGGATGGACGCGAACAAGTGATCGATTATGTGAGGCAGAAATATGGTGCTGAAAGTGTTTCACAAATTGTCACTTTTGGTACCATGGCAGCGAAAGCAGTGATACGTGACGTTGGGCGGTCATTAGACTTACCATACAACTTTGTTGATCAATTGGCAAAGCTGGTGCCATTTGAGCTGGGCATGACTCTAAAAAAAGCTCGTGAAATTGAGCCGCAACTTAATCAGCGTGCGCAAAATGAGGAAGAGGTGCGCACATTGTTGGAATTAGCTGAACGTCTCGAAGGGATTACACGAAATGTTGGCATGCATGCTGGTGGAGTATTGATTGCTCCAGGAAAGATCACTGATTTTTGTCCGATATATTGTGCAGATTCCGCTGACTCAGTGGTAAGTCAGTTGGACAAGGATGATGTTGAAAAAATAGGCTTAGTAAAATTCGATTTTCTGGGGTTACGGACTTTGACAATCCTTGATTGGACTGTCAGATATATAAGACAACGAGATTCGGGATTGGAGAATCGAAATATTAATATTACCCCAAGAGACATTTCTCAAGAAGTCGCTGAATATAGAACTGCAAATCCCAAGTTTTTCTCTTTGGAAACTATCCCCCTAGAGGATTCTACTACTTATGCATTGTTGAGACAGGGAAATGTTGTTGGGGTGTTCCAGTTCGAATCGCGTGGCATGAAGGATCTGTTACAAAAGACTAAACCAGACTGTTTTGAGGATATTATCGCGTTGGTAGCTTTGTATCGACCAGGTCCAATGGATCTAATTCCCGAATTCACTGAACGTAAACTTGGTAAACGTGTGGAATATCCTGACCCACGCTTGCAGCCCATACTTAGCCCAACTTATGGTGTAATGATTTACCAGGAGCAAGTAATGCAAATTGCCCAGGTAATAGGCGGTTATAGCCTTGGGAGTGCCGATTTACTACGGCGGGCAATGGGTAAGAAAAAAGTTGAGGAAATGGAGCTGCAGCGAGATTTTTTTGTTTCCGGCGCAATAAAAAATGGGTTAACTAAACGTAAGGCGGCAGAGCTTTTTGGCTTAATGGAAAAATTCGCAGGTTACGGTTTCAATAAATCGCACGCAGCAGCCTATGCTTTGATCGCATTCCAAACTGCCTACCTTAAAGCGCACTATCCGGCAGAATTTATGGCTGCAACCTTGTCTGCCGACATGGATGATACTGACAAGGTACACTCGTTCTTCGAGGACAGCATTGCCAATAAGATCGTTATTTTTCCTCCCGACATTAACTTGTCTGTATACCGCTTCGTACCTATGGACGGGAAAACTATACGTTATGGATTGGGAGCGGTGAAGGGTACTGGGGAGTCAGCGATTACGATCATTACAAAAGCACGTAATCAATTTGGGCCATACATTGATTTGTTTGATTTTTGTCAGCGTGTTGATAAACGTATTGTTAACCGTCGTGTGTTGGAGTCACTAATTCGTGCAGGTGCATTTGATTCCATAAATAACCATCGAGCAGGGCTGTTAGCATCGGTTGGTATCGCATTAGAATATGCTGAGCAAACTAGTCGTGCAGCCAACCAAGTAAGTTTATTTTGTGAAGATGATATAGCAGCTGAAAAACCACATCTAATTAGCGTACCTCAGTGGATGGAAAAGGAGAAATTACAGAATGAAAAATTGGCTCTTGGATTCTATTTAAGTGGGCATCCGTACAATGCTTATGCTCATGAATTGAGAAATTTTGTGCCTACTCAACTGGACCGGTTAAATCCACAAAGGGAACCACAGATTCTAGCTGGGATTATCTACTCCATTCGTATTCAAATGACCCGACGAGGCAAGATGGGAGTAATAGTATTGGATGATGGTAACGCACGCGTAGAGCTAGTAGTGTACAGCGAGTTATTTGACGCGAACCGTAATTGGCTGAAGGAAGACCAATTGCTAGTAGTGGAGGCTAAGGTGAGCAGTAAGGGAGGCAACGGAGAAAACAGTGGCGGATTGCGTATTTCTACTGATAAGCTTTTTGATCTTGCTGGCGCTCGTTCTTACTATGCAAAAGGTATGTGGCTTCATTGCAATGGGTTGTCGAATGCCGTCAAATTGAGGAATTTGCTAGCGCCCTATCGCAATACCGGCATCCCTAATAATAGCGCAAACAATAGTTGTTACTGCCCAGTATCGGTAATTTATCGCAACCAAAGTGCGGCTTGTGAAATTGAATTGGGCGATGCATGGCGGGTGAGCTTGCACGACAATCTACTTCAATCTTTATCAGAACATTTCCAAGCAGAGAATGTGCGAGTAATTTACTGAGGGTATTTATCAGGCTACACTAGCTAGAATGCATTGAAATACATATCAGAGAAGCGTCTTAAGTTTGACATTTGGTTGGGTCTAGCATAGAATTCGCGCCATTCCTTAGACATGCAGAACACCTTTGTGAAAACATTCTCAGCCAAACAAAACGAAGTGAACCACGACTGGATTGTGATTGATGCGGCCAACAAGGTGTTGGGGCGTCTTGCTACAGAGATTGCTCGCCGTCTACGTGGAAAACACAAATCAATATTTACCCCCCATGTGGATACAGGGGATTTTATCGTCGTGGTCAATGTTGATAAATTACGTGTTACCGGCAACAAGTTAGAAAATAAAACCTATTACCGTCACAGTGGTTACCCTGGAGGGATTCACGAGACAAATTTCGCCAAAATGCATGCGCGTTTTCCTGGGAGACCACTAAAAAATGCGGTAAAGGGCATGTTGCCGAAAGGTCCACTTGGTTATGCTATGTTGAAGAAGCTCAAAATTTATGCTGGCGCCACCCATCCTCATGCAGCGCAACAACCTCTACAGCTTGATTTGGGAGCTCAATAAGGCTTATGAGTACATATTATAATTATGGTACCGGTCGGCGTAAGTGTGCAGTAGCGCGGGTATTTATGAAACCAGGTAATGGAGTGATTGTTGTCAATCATAAACCAGTTGATGAATTTTTTTCACGTGAAACTGGTCGTATGATAGTTCGTCAACCACTTGAATTGACTGGGAATATAAAAACTTTTGACATTATGGTAAATATTTCTGGTGGTGGTGAATCTGGACAGGCGGGTGCGGTGCGTCATGGAATTACTCGTGCGCTTATAGACTATGATGAAACACTTAGGCCTGTACTGAGAAAGGCTGGGCTAGTTACGCGAGATGCGCGTGAGGTAGAGCGGAAAAAAGTAGGTTTGCGCAAGGCGCGTAGGCGCAAACAGTTCTCTAAACGTTAATGTTTTGTGCATAGCAAAAAAAGCCGCCAGAAGTTGGCGGCTTTTTATTTGTTGATTATAATCATTAAACTTTATTTTTTATGAAATGTGGGCAGGGAATAATCCTAACTTCGCCTGCCCAATAAATCATTTGGGAATTTTATGATTAAAGTTGGAATTGTTGGTGGGACTGGTTATACCGGTGTTGAGCTACTACGTATATTATCACAGCATTCTGAGGTGAGCATACAAGCTATAACTTCGCGAAAAGAGATGGGGATGGCTGTGGCCGAGTTATTTCCCAGTTTGCGTGGGAGGATAGCGCTAAAATTTTGTGATCCAGCTGACGCTAAGCTAGATAAATGTGACTTAGTGTTCTTTGCTACTCCTAATGGTATTGCAATGCAGCAAACTAGGGCATTACTGGATGCAGGAGTGAGGGTGATAGATCTAGCTGCAGACTTTCGTATTAAGGATGTGTCTGGGTGGGAGCATTGGTATGGTATGTCCCATGCCTGCCCGGATCTGGTGGCAGAGGCTGTCTATGGTTTACCTGAGATCAATCGAGACAAGATCAAGGTAGCGCGGCTGGTGGCCAATCCCGGTTGCTATCCTACTGCTGTACAGCTTGGTTTTTTACCTCTGATTGAAGCTGGAATTGTAGACACTGATCATCTTATCGCTGATGTAAAATCTGGTGTTTCTGGCGCAGGGCGTAACGCGGAAGTACATACACTGTTTGCGGAAGCATCTGATAATTTTAAGGCCTATAGTGTGCCCGGACACCGGCATCTAATTGAGATTAAACAGGGTTTGTCTAATATTACAGCTAGCTTGGTTGGGCTCACGTTCGTGCCGCATCTCACGCCGATGATCCGGGGTATACATGCCACACTCTATGCGAGACTTACCGCAGACGTTGATATACAGGCATTATATGAAAATCGTTATGCTAATGAGCCGTTTCTTGATGTGTTACCCACTGGTAGTCATCCAGAAACTCGCTCAGTGAGGGGATCCAATTTTTGTCGTATTGCGGTGCACCGTCCTCAAGGTGGTGACACGGTTGTTGTATTGACGGTGACTGACAACTTGGTTAAGGGTGCGGCAGGACAGGCAGTACAGAACATGAATCTAATGTTCGAACTTCCAGAAACGCTTGGCATTGATCATATAGCGCAGTTACCGTAAACACACCACAGTGAATTGGCGTAGCTTGATGGAATTTATCAAAAGTATCAAAAGAAAATTTGGGGTATTTGCACCACAAGTTACGGTGCGTCCACACATTCCATGGTATTTACGTTGGTTGGTACTCGTTGTTCTCATTGCACTCTTGGTGTTGTTGTCTTGGGTCATGTTCGACGCAGGGCGCCAGTTTACTAGTTTTGGCAAGAAAGGGATAAATCATGAGTTGGATCAGTTATCCGATTTTAGTGCACGTTTAAAGCGAGATAATGAGAAATTGCGCACACAGGTGACTGGACTTGAGCGACAGTTACAGATGGATCGTACTACAAGAGAAGATATTACTAAACAAATCAAGATGTTAGTGTACGAAAACACTCACTTAAAGGAAGATTTGGTATTTTTCCAAAATCTTGTATCTGGAGACGGAAAGGCTACTGAAAATATCTTTATTTACCATTTCAATTTAGAACAAGGACAATCTCCTAGGGAATATCGCTATAGCTTAGTGCTCTTACATGGTGGACAACATACTAATGAATTCAAAGGTAAACTAGCTTTCGCGATCCATTTGTGGCAGGATGGAAAAAAGGTGGTAATGCCCCTTCCTAGTGAGGGTTCCTCTGGAGTGTTTAGTATAAACTTTAAGTTTTACCATCGATTAGAGAGAACTTTTAAGGCTCCACCAAATGCTGTAGTGAAGGGGTTGCAGGTACAGGTATTTGAAAATGGTACAAAAGAGGCAAAGTCGACTCGGCTGGTGAATTTGTCTTTGTGAAGGAGAAGAAAATGTTTGGAAAGAAAGCAAGTAAACCTCAGGGCCATATTGACACACTCATTGGTGCGGACACATGCGTCCAGGGTGAGATCGAGTTCAGCGGAGGCTTGCGCGTGGATGGGCATGTTCGTGGGAATATTATAGCAACAGGAGAAAAGCCAAGCACTCTAGTATTAAGTGAGCAGGCAACGATTGAAGGAAAAGTGCAGGTTTCTCATGCTATTATTAATGGAACAATAATTGGTCCAATACACTCATACGAGTATCTTGAACTACAAGCTAAAGCTAGGGTATCAGGCGATGTGCATTATCGGGTCATTGAAATTAAGTTTGGTGCAATGATCGAAGGTAAGCTAGTTAATCAGGGTAACTCTGAATCTGACGAGAAGGTAGTAGAGCTATTACCGGCTGCTAGTGATTAGTATTTTGAGAAATTACAGAGAGTAATTTATACAGCTAATTTTATAAAAGAATCCAACATGAACGCAATCACTGGAACGAATTCAGTAACCGAAATGCAAGCCCCGTTGATCTTTACCGATAGCGCAGCGAGTAAGGTCAAGAAGCTGATTGAAGAAGAGGGTAATAATGACCTTAAATTGAGAGTCTTTGTCAGTGGTGGCGGATGTTCTGGGTTTAAATATGGCTTCACATTTGATGAATTGATCAATGAAGACGATACCGTGATGGAAAAAAATGGGGTGAAATTGGTAATTGACCCAATGAGTTTCCAATATTTGGTGGGTGCAGAAATTGATTATCAAGAAAACTTACAAGGCGCTCAATTTATTATCAAGAATCCCAGCGCTACAAGTACTTGTGGTTGTGGCTCTTCTTTCTCAGCATAAATGATTCAGTCTAAGAAGAAATGTGGGAGCCAATAATCCCATTCTTTTGTTAGGAAATGTGAGATCATGTTTCAAGGAATAATCTAGATTTAAGCTTGGTAGATTGCACCAAGGATCCTGGCTCCTTTTGCACTGGTAACAGAGGGGAGGTTGCCGGGAGCACCCAGAATAGCTTGTTTTGCCAACCAAGCAAAAGCAAATGCCTCTAGCCAATCAGCATTAGCACCCAGCACATCGGTTAGTTCCACTTTTTTCCCGGGCAAGGAGGCTTGAAGTTTGGAGATTAGTGCCTTATTACGTGCGCCGCCGCCACACAGATAAATTTCTGTAGCATCTGAAAAGTAGTCCAATATTGAATTGGTGATTGTTGTAATGGTGAGATGCAGCAGGGTTGCTTGTACATCCTCAGGTTTTTCATGTCCAGATAAGCAACTTTCTAACCAAGTAGAATTGAATATTTCCCTACCCGTACTTTTTGGTGGGGGAAGAGAGAAGAATCTTAGCAACATGAATTTTTCTAGTAGTGCTGGAATTACTTTTCCTGACTCCGCCCACGTTCCATTTTCATCATATGTAGTTCCGATATGACGCAGACACCACGAGTCCATTAGTAGATTACCAGGACCGCAGTCGAAGCCAACCACCTCCATATCGGGAGCTAGGCTAGTGATATTAGAGATTCCACCGATATTGACAATAATACGATGAATTTTAGGGTCTTGAAATAAGAGTTGGTGGAATCCTGGAACTAGTGGAGCACCCTGACCACCTGCTGCTATATCACGGCTTCTGAAGTCTGCTACTACCGTGATACCAGTGAGCTCAGCCAGCAATGCAGCATTTCCAAGCTGGATAGAGTACCCCATTCCCGATTGTGGGCAATGGCGTATGGTTTGACCGTGGCACCCGATAGCGGCAACATTCTGTGATTTTACCTTAAATTCCTTAAGTAATTCGATAACTGCCTTAGCGTAGCAATGTGCCAACGTATTGCTGAGAATGGCTGCACGATGGAGTTCATCATCACCAGATCGATGTAAATCTAGCAACTGCTGACGCAAATCTTTATCGTAGGGCAGGTAGATGGTGTGTAGGAGGGATGGGGGTAGCGAGCTAAAATCTACTAGTGCCGCATCAACCCCATCTAGGCTAGTTCCTGACATGATGCCAATATGGTAAGTGGGTTTCAAATGACGTCCGCTATGTGACCGTACTCTTACCCAGACTTAATCTAGTCTAGAAAAACGAGATTCGTATTGCGCAACATATGCAATCGAGCCATTAACGGTTTTGCATATTTTTTAAATGCAGGTATGTTTTTGGATGAAAGAGGTATTGCAGCAGGCATTACTACACGTCGTGGATTTCGCTGTACGCCATTAATTCGGAATTCATAATGCAAATGTGGACCGGTTGCCATCCCAGTTGAACCAACATAGCCAATTATATCACCTTGGTTGACGCGCTTTCCTTTACGCAGGCCTTTGGCAAAGGCAGATAAGTGTGCATAGGCGGTAGAATATCGTCTACGGTGCTTTAGAATAATTAGTTTGCCATAGCCTCGCTGTCGAGTGGAGACTGCTACAGTTCCGTTGGCGGTGGCCCTTACCGGCGTACCTCTCGGCGCAGCGTAGTCTACACCTTTATGTGCCCGCCATTTTTTTAGTATCGGATGATATCGGGAACGGGAAAACCCGGAACTTATTCGGGAAAATTTAAGTGGTGAACGGAGGAATTCTCTGCGCAGATTTTTGCCTTCAGGTGTGTAATAACCTCTTTCTTTGTCATTTGCTTCAAAGTATACAGCTTGGTATGGTTTTCCTTTGTTGACAAATTCAACTGCTAACACTCTCCCGGTTCCTGTTGGTTCGCCACTACTGTAGTGTGATTCATATACTACCTTAAAGCGATCTTCCTTACGCAGGTCGCGATGAAAATCAATGTCAGAAGCAAATATTTCGGCAATCTGAATGGCCACGCTATCAGGTACGTTGGCACCATCAGTAGCGGCGAACAACGAACTCTTTATCACTCCAGATTTCATTTGAATGTGTGTTTCTCTTTTAACTGGGAGTTTGGCCACCTTAAAGATGCCATCTATTTTTTTAATCAACAACTGTTCACTCCTACTGGGGAAATAGCGTAGCGTTAACAATTCCCCAGCAGCAGTAGTTTGTGCATGGATAGTTTTTCCAGGCACTAGTCGACGCATAATTTTGATATTCCGCGCATCACGCAAGAAATTTGTCATTTCCTGGTTGCTTATTTTAAGCCGGGCGAGTAGTGACGCAACACTGTCATTGCGCTGGATACGCTCCTGGCGCCAAAGTTTTATGTTGGCATCATTAGCTTGGGGAATATTTGGAAGAGATAGATCGAGAACGATCTTTTGAACAGGGATGTTATCCAGGGGGGTATTGGGCACAATACCAAAAGCAGCTACCATACCAAATAGTGGAATACTGGATAGGATGATTAACCGGCGTAGGTTTTTTTTCGTCAGTATCATTGGTTATTGTATTTTTTCATCATTTTTTCACGAAACATGCTCTATTTTATTAAATCTCTTTGGATAGGTGAGTTTATCATAAGAATAAACAAACCGTATGTAACTTGGGGTTAACATATTTGTGCAAATTCAAATATATAGATATTCTGTCATGCTTCGAGAAGCATGACAGAATTGCGTCCCAACTAATAGTTACAAGATATCCATGTTTATTGTGGACGCATTGAGGGATAGATTATTTGTGGAAAAACAAGGTGTATATACTCTAAATTTGCAAATCTTTTGAATTTAAATCTTTATGTTGAATTGTTCTGAAGTGCCATTTCTATACTTATGCCTCTAATAAGTCTTGACAAAGTCTGTCTGGCCTTTGGCCATCATGTGTTATTAGATCAATTGGACTTACAGGTTGAGCCGGGTGAGCGTATTGCTTTGATAGGCAGAAATGGAGGGGGCAAATCGAGCTTGCTGCGTATTATGGCAGATGAGATTAAGCCGGATGACGGTAAAGTTTGGCGTGCTCCCGCATTGAAGCTGGCCTATGTTTCGCAGGAGCCGGAACTAGATGGAGCCTGCACAATATTTCAGGAAGTGTCCAATGGACTGGGCACGATCAGACAGGTGCTTCTTGATTACCATGAAGTTTCTCATTCATTGAGTAGCGGTGAGGGTGATATGGAAGGACATCTTGCTCGACTGCAGGACTTGCAGAGCGAATTGGACGCTCAGAATGGTTGGCGTATCCAGGGAAGGGTAGAGACTGTTCTCCACAAACTTAATCTTCCCGAAGATATTCTGGTTGAGCGCCTATCTGGAGGACAAAAGAAACGGGTTGCTCTAGCTCGTGCACTGGTCTCTTTGCCAGATGTATTGCTGCTTGACGAACCAACGAATCATCTAGATTTTTCATCAATAGAATGGCTGGAAAGGTTGCTCAATGACTTTGCTGGGAGTGTATTATTTGTTACTCATGACCGGCGTTTCCTGGATAACGTGGCTACACGAATTATCGAGCTTGATAGAGGTATTTTAACAACATTTATGTGTAATTTCGCAGAATATCAGAGCAGAAAAGCGAAAATGCAGGAAGTTGAGGCAGATTACAATCAAAAATTTGATAAAGTGTTGGCTCAAGAAGAAAGCTGGATTCGAAAAGGAATACAGGCTCGCCGGACTCGTAACGAAGGCAGGGTACGGCGACTGGAAGCATTGCGCATTAAGCGGGCAGCGCGTCGTGAACAAGTGACAGGGGTTAATCTAAGTATAAACAAAGGGATACAGTCTGGACAAATGGTGGTCGAGCTGAAGCACGTTAGCAAAAGTTATTGTGACAAAAACATAATCAAGGATTTTTCCTGTCGCATCATGCGGGGTGACCGGGTTGGGCTACTAGGACCTAATGGTGCAGGGAAATCCACCTTGTTAAAGCTAATATTGAATGAATTAGAACCTGATACTGGCACGGTGCGGCAAGGAACCAAGCTCACGGTAGCTTATTTTGACCAAATGCGTGAACAATTAAATGAAGATGCAACACTGATTGACACTATCAGCCAAGGTTCTAATTTCGTTGAGATTGGTAATGTCAGGAAGCACGTTATCAGCTATCTAGAAGATTTTTTGTTTGCCCCGGAGCGCTCTCGCTCGTCTGTGAAATCGCTTTCTGGTGGCGAGCGTAACCGACTTTTGCTAGCGCGCTTATTGTCTCGTCCCACCAATGTGCTTGTGCTAGATGAGCCCACCAATGATCTAGATATTGAGACTCTTGAGCTACTAGAAGTACTACTACAGGATTACTCTGGCACCCTGTTTCTGGTCAGCCACGACCGCGCGTTTCTAGATAATGTGGTAACCCAAGTGATCGCATTCGAGGGCGATGGGGTGTTTCGAGAATACGTGGGTGGTTACGAAGACTGGGTGCGGGCGAGAAGTTCCGTAAAACTAAAGGAAAAACAGGATGTACGATTGCAGAAAACAGTTTTAAAGGCGAGAACATCTAAGCAATCTTCTCGGATTAAGCTAAGCTACAATGAGATGAGAGAGTTAGAAGCACTGCCGACGAAAATTGAAATTTTAGAACAGGAACAGGCGAATATTACCTGTAAATTAAGTGATGCAGCGACTTACCATGATTCCCCCGATCAAATAGTGAGGCTGCAAACACGTTTTGTTGGCATAGAGAAGGAAATCACGAGTCACCTTTTTAGATGGGATGAATTAGAAACCAAGCGGCTAGCTGCTGAACAAAATACACTTTCTTAGTAGTAATATAAGTTAGTTATCGTACCTAATAACGTCGAACATCGATTCGAAATTATCCATAATGTACTCGTATTTAATTAGGTGCGATCAGCAGATTCATATCTAGAAAAGACGGACGAGCCCTAAACTAAAACCGCATTTGCAACCGGGTTAGAAAGAACAGTATAATACTGCTCAATCCTAGGTAAGATCGTACCTAAAGGAAGCAGCGAACAAATCCCGTCTTTAACAGATACTTAGACAACAGAATAGGGCGTACTACTGCTCAGTAGAATGCAACTAATGGTTTTAAAAAGGGGCGCACATGATGAAGATATCAGCAACAGCTAAAATGCTGCTATGTAGTTTACTCTTAGTAATTTCCGGAACAGTACAAGCAACTGGTGACGCCGTCGAGGGCAAGAAGAAGACCACAATGTGTATCGGCTGTCACGGGATAGATGGTTACCGCACAGCTTACCCAAAAGTGTATAACGTTCCGAAGATTGGCGGGCAGCATACTGCATACCTAGTCAAGGCACTTCAGGCATATAAAACGGGTGCTCGCAGTCATCCCAGTATGAAGGGAATTGCGGCCAATCTTTCCACGCAGGACATGGAAGACTTAGCTGCCTATTACGCCGCTTCAGGCGGTAAATAATTTCGATATTTACACAAGGAAGTTATTATGAAAAATTTGGTTATTGCCGTATTTAGCGGCACATTACTGTTGATCTCAGGGCAGGGGATTGCGGGTGACATTGAAGCAGGCAAGAAAAAAGCAACGGAGGTTTGTGCTGCGTGCCATGGTCCTGATGGCAATAGTCCCAACCCAGCTTTTCCAAAGATTGCGGGCCAATATGAAACTTATATTGAAAGGACCCTGATCAGCTATAAGTCAGGAGCGCGGAAAGACCCTGTCATGAATGGCATGGCTGCGGCTTTGAGTAAGGAAGATATCGAAAATCTGGCTGTTTATTTTGCTAGCCAGCGTGGTCTGAAAACTAAGAAATAATTAGATGGGCAAGTAGCTAGACTAAGAATTACCAGCTTATTTATTCTTGGGCATTAGAATGGGGGCGGCCACCACCCATTTTTTTATTTTCTGATCAGTTTTCCTGTTTATCCAGGCATTCAAAATAAATCGATGGATCTGGAGCGGATTGACTACGTTGCGCTTGCCAGATCATTTCTGCAAGGCACTCCATAATTTGATGCATGGTGTCATGTTCATTTCCATTTTTCTTCAATAAGCGTTCAAACCGATCGCGGATTCCAGCAGGCTGATCTATTGAAAGTTGCTCCTTGATAGTGATATGCATGCCCATATGCAAAAAAGGATTGGTGATACCCATTTCAGGAGGATAATCTTTGTCGTGATAGCGCTCGGTATCATCGAGAATGGATTGATATTCCGGATGTAATAGGATGACTTTGAGCGCGATTTCTTCCATGTCGGAAAGGGCTTCTTGATGTTTGTACTTGTACCAAGTACTAAATAAGAATTGACGTGCTTGGTGTCTGGACGGATTAAACATTCAAGATGTAGCTAGTGAATGGGGAGCATTAGTTTCCACCGTTTTATTCGTGAAATCACATAGATCTTCAATAATACATCTGGCACATTCCGGTTTTCGTGCTTTGCACACATAGCGTCCATGCAGAATTAGCCAATGATGGGCATCATGGTGAAATTCTTTTGGCACAAATTTTAGAAGTTTTATTTCAACTTCCGACACATTTTTCCCGGCCGCAAGACCAGTGCGATTGGCGACGCGGTAGATGTGAGTATCTACTGCGATGGTTGGTTCACCAAATGCAGTATTCAAGATTACGTTGGCGGTCTTGTGTCCTACGCCAGGAAGCGTTTCCAGTTCATCACGTGTTTGTGGCACATTGCCATTGTGGTTTTGGAGGAGGAGCCTGCAAGTTTCCAGAATGTTCTTTGCTTTAGTCTTATATAAACCGATGCTCTTGATAAAATCGCGTAATCTGGTTTCGCCAAGGGCAAGAATATTTTTCGGCGTATTGGCTTTTAGGAAAAGTATTTTAGTTGCTTGATTTACGCTTCTATCGGTAGCTTGGGCTGATAGTATTACTGCTACTAGTAACTCGAATGGAGTTTTATAAACCAGCTCAGTGGTTGGATATGGGTTGGCCGTCTTAAGACGAGAGAAGATTTCGTGTCGTTTGGATGAGTTCATAAATTGCGAAGACAAGTATCAGCTGAGTAATGCGGTTATTTCCTAGATTTTCTAAGTCTATATTGTTATTTCGTGTTCTGGCATGGCTTTGATTGTTGTTTTCTTGGAGGTGCAAGTTGCTGTAGTAATGCAAGAGGACTTAATTGCTTTCGTCTGTTTCGCGATTTTCATCGCCTCTTCCTTTTTTTCATACTCAAGTCTCTTTAATCTAAGTTCATACCGTACGCGTGCTCGATCGGCCGCTTTTTTCTTTATTTTGTTCTCGCGTACTAACATCTTATTGCTAGTCAAATAAGATTCATCTTTTGCATTAACAATTTGTTTCCTGGGTGGGAGCATACTGATGCAATCTACTGGGCACGGTGCAATGCAGAGTTCGCATCCAGTGCATTCTATACTAATCACTGTGTGCATCTTTTTAGCTGCACCGACGATAGCGTCCACTGGACAGGCTTGAATGCAAAACGTACAGCCTATACAAATTTGTTCATCTATAAATGCAATTAATTTTGGTTTAGGTAAACCATGTACTGTGTTTAGGGGTTTAGGTTCTACTCCAAGTAAATCAGCTAGTTTTTGTATGCCTTCCTCATTACCCGGAGGGCACTGATTGATGTCAGCGTGACCCGCTGCAATTGCTGTGGCATAAGGTCTGCACCCAGGGAAGCCACACTGACCACATTGAGTTTGTGGTAAAATTGCATCAATTTTCTCTATTAACATTCTCTTTGCCTGGTTATCTGCTTGGTAGTCTTTTCGGTAGAGATAAAAAGAAAATATCTTGTTTTTACTTACAAATTGCCTGAACGGTTTCACATACCAGTTCTGGGCCTCGATAAATTAATCCGGTATAGATCTGCACCAGACTTGCACCCGCATCCATTTTCTCCTTTGTGTCAGTTGCGCACATAATGCCACCCACGCCGATGATAGGTACAGCACCTTGTAATACCCCGTGTAATAGGCGAACAACAGTGGTGGAATGCTTTGTAAGTGGTGCACCGCTTAATCCGCCAGTTTCGCTTGAATGCGGTAGATGTTCTACACCAATTCGGGAAAAAGTAGAATTAGTAGCAATGACTCCATCAATCTTGTGCTTCATCAATAGCGTAGCAATAGATATTATTTGTGCTGTCTCAAGATCTGGTGCAATTTTCACTACCAGAGGCGTGTATTTTCCGCATCCATCTGCGAGTTTATTTTGCTCTAACTTCAGCGTACCTAGTAAATGATCAAGTTCCTCCGTGTCTTGTAGCTGCCTCAGATTAGGTGTGTTGGGGGATGAAATATTGACCACGATATAACTAGCGAGAAAGTATACTTTGCGTAGGCACATCAGATAATCATCAGCGGATTTCTCCACCGGAGTATCAAAATTTTTGCCGATGTTGATTCCGAGTATACCCTGATAGTTTGCATATTTAACATTTTCCACGAGTTTGTCTACGCCATCATTATTGAAACCCAGGTGATTGATTATCGCTTTTGCTTGCGGGATTCTGAATAAGCGCGGCTTCAGATTTCCAGGCTGGGGGCGTGGTGTAACAGTACCAATTTCGATAAAACCGAAACCAAACGCGGCAAGTGCATTGATGTATTCGCCATTCTTGTCCATCCCAGCAGCTAGCCCAACAGGGTTAGGGAAGTCAATACCCATAATATTACGATGCTTGCAATCGATTGGATTACCTTGGAGTAGCTTGAATCGGTGAGCATTCTCAATCGCATATAGCGTGACACGGTGTGCAGTTTCTGGGTTGAGACTAAAAAGTAGTGGGCGGAGCAGAGAATAAGACATAATACTAATTTTAACCTGAAACTGAGGTTGAATTGCGGAGAACGCCGATTATGTTAAAGCTTTACTTAACAAAAATACCATCTGTTCAGAATATGAGTTAATCAATCATTTATGGTTTTTCAAATTGGTTTAGTCAGATATTTTTATGAAAATATTCATTCTCTCATTTGTTATCATTTTTCTGTCATATGGCAAGTATGTTTATGCCTCGACTGAGTGGGATAGGCTCAACGATAAGGTGGGATCCTTGTATCAGCAGGATGACTATGCCGGCGCTATCGTAATAGCAAAAAAGACTCATCAAATGGCCGAAAGAGAATTTGGTTCGGATCATTCTAATGTGGCCGCAAGCCTGAATAACTTGGCAATATTGTATTTTGTCCAAATGCAATATTCTCAGGCCAGACCACTCTATAAACGTGCGCTGGAGATTTGGATTAATGCCCTTGGTTCAAAGCATCCTGACGTGGCTACAGGCCTTGAGAATTTAGCAGAGTTGCAACGCAAGACTCGCCAAGATAAAGAAGCAGAGTCATTGGAGAAACGTGCGGCCACAATTCGAGCCATGCAACGATGAATTCCCGAACTCAGTATATGATTCTTCTAAAGAACCAGCGGATAAATTAAAATCAGTCTGTTTCGTTTTCTTCAAGTGACTGCCATTTTCTATTGATTAAGCCTTGTATTGGTTTGAAGTTAGCCTTGTATTCCATTTTTCGGCTTGCTTTGATCCAGTATCCAAGATAAAGGTAGGGTAGCCCTCGTGTGCGGCATTGTTGTATCTGCCACAGTATACTGTGGGTGCCAAAACTAGCACCCTGTGAATCAGGGTCAAAGAATGTATAAACCGATGATATACCATCAGGTAATTCGTCAATGATACTAATTATACGTAGCTGTCCATTTTCATGAAATTCAACTAGCTTGGAGTTGACATTGCTTTGCAATAGGAAATTTTGGTATTGCTCGCGGCTATCGTGATCCATACTTCCACCACAATGGCGTTGCATTTGATAGTGTGAGTAGAGTGCATAATGATCCGGGTGGTAATACAGCTCATGTTTTGTGGCAATTAGATTTTGGTGGCGTTTCCAGGCACGACGTTGAGTGTGGTTGGGAAAAAAATCGTTTACGACGACACGTACTGGAACGCAGGCTTTGCAGTGATCACAATAAGGGCGATAAGTGAAGGTACCACTACGACGAAAACCAGTTTGTACTAATTCACCGTAGGCGTATGTATCTATTAAATGACTAGGTGTCGCTACCTGGGAGCGAGCCAATTTATCTGGCAGATAGCTGCAAGGATAAGATGCAGTAGTGTAAAACTGTAGTGTTGATGAAGGGAAATCATTTAATAGGCTCATTATCGAATTGCCATTTCTTGATTTGATTAGGGTAGTTTACCAATTCTTTTAGTTTTTGACTAAATTCCTTTCGGGGAATTTCACGTGCTCCGAATGAAGCAAGATGGGTAGTTCTCATTTGGCAGTCAATCATTTTGAAATTCCATCGTTCAAGCTGTTTTACCAGATGTACAAATGCAATTTTAGAGGCATCATGAATTTTGGAAAACATTGATTCACCAAAGAACATTTTCCCCTGGGTGATGCCGTATAGACCACCTATTAGTTCACCGTCCACCCAAGTTTCTACTGAATGAGCCAACCCCATTTTATGTAGTACTGTATAGGCTGAAATCATGTCCGAATGTATCCAGGTACCATTTTGTCCCTTGCGCGGTGCGGCGCAGGCCTGTATAACTTGACTGAAATCGCTGTCAAAGCGGACTTCATAGTTCCTATTCCTCAGAACTTTATTTAATGAACGAGAAATTCTAAGTTCACTAGGAAACAGAACCATACGTGGATCAGGGCTCCACCATAAAATAGTTTCGTTTTCATTGAACCAAGGAAAAATTCCACTACGATACGCCTCGATCAGGCGCTTTGGTGAGAGATCTCCCCCAGCAGCTAGCAGACCGTTGGGCTTAATAAGCGCTGTTTCTAAGGGGGGGAAAAAAGAGTTTGGTGTCAGCCAAAAAGTCATACATGTTTTATGATGGTGGGAAGACTTCCTAATTTTACCTGTATTTTAACTTTGATAGGTTCATGGATCATTTCGAAAATTCAGTAAAGAAAAATAGAGAGGAAAAAAATATAAAATTATAGGAAAATAGAGTAGTAGCTCAACTTTTTTACATTCTAGGTAACATAAATCAGAAAACAGAAAAGAATATGGACAAATCTTTGAACCAAATATCCGGGTATTTCACCCAAGTACCGTTATGGCCGTTCGTTTTACTTGTAATGATTATGACTTGCGCTGTAATCTATCAATTATTCATCCGAAAACAACGTTCTATTGATGCCGATAATTTTCGTTTGTCTATCCACTCTATATTATCTGGTTTGTACCCAGAGCCTGCTAACTGGCCTAAAGATATCGGCGTGTATTTACGTGATAGATTGCCTGCAATGCAAGAGGTGGTAGAAGACTTCAGACATGATATTCCTCAAGAGCGTATACCCGCCTACAATAAGGACTGGCATAGCTACTGCCAATTTTGTGATGAAATAACTGACGATAAATGCGTTGCGGCAGAACTGAATCCCAGTGATGTGCCAGATCCAAAGCAGGTTTTTCATACTCTTGTGTCTAATATCCTACGTCATGAAGCAATGAAATAACTGACGATAAATACGTTGCAGCGGAACTGAATCCTGGACGCATCAGATCCAAAGCAAGTTTTTCATGCTTTTGTTTCTAACATTCTACGTCATGAAAAATAAATTTCTCCATCTGGATCTCGTATATGGGGTAATTAATTTAATTTCGGTAATTCCAGCAGAAACAAAGTTTATTACTACAAATTACTTACTGGGCATGCTATGTTTCCTCCTAAATCCATTGTCTCCTATTCATCCAACATAACGCATGCTTTGCCCTAACATTTTGGGGGTAATGAGTGTAATGTTTTTATCGGTGACATAAAATCGCTTGCGGTCTTCTTCCAGATCGTACCCTACTGTCAATCCCTCAGGAATTACACAATTTTTGTCCACTACTACCCGCTTGAGACGTACATTTCGGCCGATTTCTACATTAGGAAGTATCACCGAGTCTTCGATATTGCTATAGCTGTGTACATGTACGTTTGAAAACAGTAGAGAGCGACGCACTGTTGAACCACTAATAAGGCAACCACCCGACACCATCGAGTTCACTGCTTGACCTAATTGGCCTTTCTTTTCATGTATAAACTTAGCAGGAGGCAACTGTTCTTGGTGTGTCCAGATCGGCCAGTCCTCATCGTATAGGTTGAGTTCCGGGATCACAGTAGTAAGGTCAAGATTAGCTTCCCAATAGGCATCTACTGTCCCTACATCTCTCCAGTATGGTACTCCAGAGGAGGAAATGTTGACGCAACTGTCAAGGAATCGGTGAGCGAATACCCGGTAGCGAGATACCTGATAAGGAATCAGATCCTTGGCAAAATCGTGAGACGAGCTATTTTCTTTATGGTCACGGAGTAACTGTTCGAAAAGAAACGATGCGTTGAACACATAAATACCCATGCTGGCAAGTGCTTGTCCGGGTTTGCCGGGAATGGGTGTGGCATTCTCCGGTTTGGGTTTTTCGGTAAAACTAGTGATGCGCCATTCATCGTTGATACTCATGATGCCAAACTCACTCGTTTCTTCTAACGGAATGGTCAGGCAAGCCACAGTCATATCAGCAGATTTCTTAACATGATCTTGTATTAATTTACTGTAATCCATTTTGTAGATGTGATCGCCACCTAGAATCAGTACAAACTTTGGATTATGACGGCGCAAGATATCTATATTTTGAAACACTGCGTCAGCAGTTCCTCGGTACCAAATTTCCCCTATCATTTGCTGTGCCGGCAGTAATTCGACGAATTCCTTGAAGCGCCCATCGAGAAAACTCCATCCGTACTGGATATGACGAATTAGGCTCTGCGCCTTGTATTGGGTAGCAACTCCGATACGTCGAATACCAGAGTTGACACAGTTGGAAAGAGTAAAATCAATGATGCGAAACTTGCCTCCAAATGGTACCGCAGGTTTCGCTCGCCAGTCAGTAAGCTGTTGCAAGCGGCTGCCACGTCCACCTGCCAGTATCAGGGCTATAGCACCGCGTGTAAGGTGAGTATCAAAAGTGGGGTTTGTTTCATCTTTTATCGGGCAAGAACTTGTATGGATGCATTCTATTTCTTCCATGGTCATACCTTTTTTGTCTGCCAATGTTTACCTATTATGCCACTTTTTAATAGTACACTTGATCTGAATTAACAGTCTTAAGCAAGTTATAATTCGTTATATGCGATCTAAGCCAGCAATACTTTGTATGTCAGACAAAGTTAATTGTCCCCAAGAGGCAATACTAACGTAACGGCTGTCTAGCCACTCTAATTGTCTTGGACTTAACCTGGAGCAAGAGTTCAGTTTCGTTCAGGCGTTTTATTCACGTGTTAAAACAATTTTATAAAGTGGGCAGGGAGCTTTGATTCAATGACATGTACTCTTTTTAGTGGTATTTCTGAGTGTCACAAAATACAGCAGGGTATACTTTTTCTGCTGCAGGCTAGGCGAGCTAAGGAAAGTTTTGAGCGTATGTGAAATGAGGAGATTTCGCAGAGAGTAATATACTGGAGACAATGTGTATAGAAAGCAGATTTGGTATCACAGCATCATTCGGGTACTTTTGGTGAAGCAACTTTTTATGGTTAAGTACGAAGAGATATGTCTACATTAACTTTATCCAATGCTTGGCTTGCCTTACAAGACCATCAGTCGGTTATGGCGCAGCAGCATTTACACGAATTATTTACTAGGGATCCTAAGCGCTTTAATAAGTTCTCGTTGAAATTTAACGATATTTTGATGGATTATTCTAAGCATCCTATTTGTCCTGAGACAATTAGTTTGTTGTTGGCACTTGCCCGCCAACAAGAGTTGGAGGACTGGATTGCGCGGATGTTTCGTGGCGAGAAGATAAATAATACAGAGAACCATGCCGCTCTTCATAGTGCATTGCGAGCAGAGCATCCGGTGGTGTTAGATGGCGTGGATATCATGCCCGATGTCAGGCGGGTTTTAACACAGATGGAGCAATTTTCGACTTGCGTACGGAACGGTACGCTTAAAGGTTACTCAGGTCATCCCTTCACTGACGTTGTCAATATCGGCATCGGTGGCTCTGACTTGGGGCCAGTGATGGTAACCGAAGCACTTAAGCCTTATGGCTCGAATCATATTATTCCACACTTCGTTTCGAATATTGATGGTACTCATTTGTCTACAACCTTACGAAGATTGAATCCAGAAACGACACTATTTATTATTGCTTCAAAGACATTTAGCACACAGGAAACCATGGCAAATGCGCGTGCTGCACGTGAATGGTTTCTTGCTCATGGTGGCAGTAAAAAAGATATTTCTGGTCATTTTGTTGCGGTTTCTACTAACCGTGAGGAAGTGGAGAAATTCGGTATCAATTCTGACAATATGTTTGAGCTCTGGGACTGGGTGGGTGGGCGTTATTCATTATGGTCGGCTATTGGTTTACCGATTGCGCTTGCGATTGGCATGGAGAATTTCTATTCCTTGCTCATAGGAGCTAGAGAAATGGATCAGCATTTTATTACTACTCCTCTGGAGAAGAATCTGCCAGTCATGCTTGGTCTCATTGGTATCTGGCAAATCAACTTCTTTGGCACCAGATCTCATGCAGTTCTACCTTACGACCAATCTCTACACCGCTTTCCAGCCTATCTGCAACAACTGGAGATGGAGAGTAATGGTAAAAGTATAGATCGTAATGGTAACGAAGTTGATTATAGTACCGGAACTGTAGTGTGGGGTGAATCGGGAACTAACGGCCAGCATGCTTTTTACCAATTACTGCATCAAGGAACACAAATCATTCCGGCAGATTTTTTGGTGCCCTGCATAAGTCATAATCCTATCGGCGACCATCATCGCTTGTTACTAGCCAATTTCTTCGCTCAAACTGAGGCTATGATGCGTGGCAAAAGCAAGAATGAAGTCCGCGCTGAGGTTGAAGTAGAATTGTCTACGAGCAGCATAACGGAAGAACTGTTTAAGAAACTTCTGCCGTACAAGGTCTTTCCTGGAGATCGTCCTACTACTTCCATTTTGTTTAAACAACTGGATCCAAAAACATTGGGTTCGCTTATCGCGCTTTATGAACATAAGGTATTTGTACAAAGTGTAATTTGGAACGTGAATCCATTCGATCAATGGGGAGTAGAGCTTGGCAAACAGCTGGCTGGGAAGATTTCAGATGAACTAGAGCAAGAAACACAGATAACGTCTCATGATTCTTCCACAAACGGACTGATGAATTATTTCAAGGCGAACCGGTAATATTAGAACCGTATGGAGACAGATCTTGGTACGTTAGTACGTTGTATAGTTTTATATGAAAAGTTCTTAGAGGTTAGTAACACGAGCCTTTCAGCTTTTATGACGTAAAGAAAATTTAAACGATAAATATACATATGATTGTTCGCCCATGCTGCCCACTCCATTAAGTCAAGATCTAAGCGTTCTGTTCATTACATCCGAGGTACATCCTCTAATCAAGACTGGTGGTTTAGGTGATGTAAGCGCAGCGTTACCAGCAGAACTCCGAGAGTTGGGTGTGGATGTGCGTCTGCTGATTCCTGGCTATCCGAAGGTACTTGCAGGTTTACGATACAAACGTAAGGTTGCAGGGTTTTCTGGGCTTTCGAATTTTCCACCGTTTGTCCTATGGTCGGCAAGATTGCCAGCAGGTAAGGGCGTATCTAAGGGTGTTCCCATATTTGTTATCGACTGTCCCAGTCTTTATCAGCGTAATGGTGGACCATATACAGATACAGCTGGACAGGACTGGCCAGATAACGCGCTGCGTTTTGGTCTTCTTTCAAAAATCGGTGCAATTCTAGCAAGCGATGCTAGCTCTCTCACCTGGCGGCCTGATGTTGTTCATTGTAACGATTGGCAAAGTGGCCTTACCCCAGCATATCTGCATTTTTATCAAGGAAGAAAAGTAGTGTCATTGATGGCAATACACAATCTCGCTTTTCAGGGTGTGTTCCCGCCTAGCACACTAGCTAGATTAGGTTTACCCGCTACAGGCTTCCACATCAATGGCATTGAATATTATGGCCGCATGTCGTTTCTTAAGGCTGGAATCTATTATTCCGATCACATTATTACTGTAAGTCCTACCTATGCTATGGAAATTCAGACGATGCCATTAGGTTTTGGTTTACAGGGCTTACTGGCGGGACGTAGTGATCGTATTAGTGGCATTGTTAATGGTATAGATAGTATAGAGTGGAATCCAGCAACCGATCCCTGTCTTGCACAGAATTATTCCGTTAAGAAGATAGCAGCCAAAAGTGTTAATAAACGCGCTCTACAACAGGTGATGGGATTGGTTGTTGATCCCGATATTCCATTGTTTGGTATGGTAAGTCGTCACACCCATCAAAAGGGTTATGATTTACTGTTACAAGTAGCACCATTTCTAGCCAGAATACCTGCACAACTCGTTGTTCTGGGTAGTGGCGAAGTGAGTTTGGATCGTGATTTGGCGTTGTTAGAAAAAAATCACCCTGGGAAAATTGCCGTACGCATAGGTTTTGACGAAACGCTATCACATTTGATCGAAGGTGGTGCAGATAGCTTTCTGATGCCGTCACGTTTTGAACCATGTGGTTTGAACCAAATGTACAGTCAACGCTACGGTACGCCACCGCTAGTACATGCCACTGGCGGTCTACTTGACACGGTGGTGGATTGCACACCCGCAACGCTTGCAAATGGAAGTGCAAGTGGGTTCTTATTTCATGAAATGGATCCTGGAAACTTTCTTGCTGGTATTCAGCGCGTTGTTGATGCTTACTGTAATAAAACAACATGGCGTCGTCTGCAAAGAAATGGTATGACAAAGGACTTCAGTTGGCGCTCAAGTGCAATCGCCTACCGGGATATTTATTTATCGTTGTTATCCTGATTGTAGAAGGGATACCCCAGACGCGATGAGAAAAGACAGGAGATGGTCTTGCTCGTTTCTTACTTCTAAATATTGTTTTATAACCACAACATCATGCCCATTTCTAACGGATGGGTTAGTAACGGGTGATACGGATATATTCGAATATGGCATTTAAGCTTGCCACATAAATCTGGTGCGAGATTCAGCTCAAATAAGTGCTCCTTGGATGTTTCAGTTCCAGCGGTTTGGAAACTGTAGTGATGGAAGTCGCATGGTTTTGGATGTTTGACTCGACGACAAATCAGCAACTCTACCACCACGTCTTCTGGGTTTAAGCCATTTAATTCTGCGGCAACTTTAAAATGCAGCGTATCACCGAATTTGATGCGATTGCATGGTGTATCTAGACGCTTTAGTGTTATTCCACTCCAAGCTTTTTTCACTTTCGCTTTCCAGGCAGCGACCTTTCTAGCATTATCAAAATTGTTTTCTACATAGAGTGTACCCTGCCTACTAGCAGGCAGATAGAAATTGTTTACGTATTCATCCACCATGCGTAAGGCGTTATAGCGTGGTAATAAGGATGCCATGGAGTGCTTTACCATTCTGACCCATTCAGGTGAGTAGCCTAGTTTATCGCGACTATAATAGAGCGGCACCACTTGATCTTGCAGAATTTCATAGAGTGTCTGACTTTCCTGCTTGTCGCGTAACGCTGGATCCATGCTCTCTGGTCCTGGTTTGATCGCCCAGCCATTCTTTCCGTCGTAGCCTTCTCCCCACCAGCCATCAAGCACGCTCAGGTTAATTGCCCCATTGATTCCTGCTTTCATCCCAGAGGTTCCGCTTGCTTCTAATGGGTAAACGGGATTATTGAGCCATACATCAACTCCCGCTACAAGCCGCCTGGCAAGACGCAGGTCGTAGCCTTCAACCAGCAGAAGTCTTCCTTCAAATTCAGGCAAACTTGCAAATTCGCTAATTCGCCGGATCAGATCTTGTCCGGGAACATCTACTGGGTGCGCTTTCCCAGCAAAGATTAACAATACAGGGTGTTCTTGGTCGAGTATGATCTCTCGCAATCTATCCAGATTCTCGAATAGTAGCGTGGCACGTTTGTAAGTAGCAAAACGACGCGCAAAACCAAGTGTCAAAATATTTGGATTGATTGGATCGGTAAACTTGAGCATTCGGTCAAGATGTGTTTCAGACCTTCTATTTCTGAAATTTTGTATAGCTAATCGGTCACGTACACCGTAAAGCATGCTCGATTTTAGCGTCTGACGGACACTCCAAAATAAATGATCAGGTATTTTATCAATGCGCGACCAGTATTCGGTGTCACATAGCTTGTTACGCCATTCGTAGCCGAGATGGCGGTCGAACATAGTGGACCATTCTTGCGCCAGGAAAGTTGGCACGTGTACACCATTAGTGATGTATGCAAGTGGGTTTTCTTCCGGTTCAATCTGTGGCCACAGGCCACGACAAATATTTGCCGACACGCCGCCGTGTATTTTACTTACACCATTGTGTGAGCGTGTGCCACGAATGGCTAAGGCCGTCATATTGAAATCTGAGTCTTTCTGAGTGTGGCCTAGCGCCATAAATTCTTCGCGGGTGATTTTTAGATCATGGTAGAGCTCCTCAAAATATGTTTCCATCATGGCCTCGCTGAAGTGGTCATGCCCCGCTGGTACCGCAGTATGGGTTGTGAACACTGTATTTACTGCCACCGCTTCATGTGCACTGGCAAAGTCTAGTCCCTGACGCACCAGATTGCGTGCACGTTCTAGCATCATGAACGCTGCATGTCCTTCATTGATATGCCAAACAGTTGGTTTCACGCCTACTTCCTGCAAGGCACGCACGCCTCCAATGCCTAGAATGATTTCCTGTTCAATTCGCATAGTCGTATCACCACCGTAAAGTTGATGGGTGATGTTACGGTCTTGTAGGGAATTCTCATGTAAATCGGTATCGAGCAGATAAAGTCGCACATGACCCAGGATTGCCATCCATACTTTCACCATCACCTTACGTTTGGGTAATTCCACCTCGACATGTATTTCTGAGCCGTCCTCACGTAATACAGGTGCTATCGGAAAATCATCAAAGTCTGAATCAGTGTAGGTAACCTTTTGGTTGCCTTCGCCGTCAATGGTCTGGAAGAAATAGCCCTTGCGGTAAAGTAGTCCAACTCCAACAAACGGCAGGTGCATATCACTTGCCGCTTTGCAGTGGTCGCCAGCTAGAATACCAAGACCACCAGAGTAAATAGGAAAACTTTCATGGAGACCAAACTCGAAGCAGAAGTATGCTATTTGATCATGTGAGCGAAATTCTGAGCCACTATTATTGCTTACTAACTCTAAATGATACGAGTCATAAGCTGACAGAATACTGTTGTAGTTTGACAGAAACACTTGGTCTTCCGCTGCTTTTAGCAGGAGCGATTCATCTACTCGTTCGAGAAATTCCTTTGGATTGTGGCCAACCGCTTTCCATAGTGCGGGGTGCAATCTAGAGAATAGGGTGCGGGTTGAGCGATCCCAACTGTACCAAAGATTGTTAGCTAATTCCTCCAAACGCGCTAGGCGAGGGGGGATTTTTGGATTGACTTCGATAGTAAACGGGGTGCCAGGGGGCATGTGTAACTCTCCTTGGTAGGGGCTATGAATAAAAACTATTCTTTATGGGGATCCTACGTCTTGATAAAATGCTCACGGTAGTATTTCATTTCTGCAATTGAATCGTAAATATCTACTAGCGCCTCATGTTTACCTTGCTTAGTCAGGCCTGCCAAAATATCTGGTTTCCAGCGTTTAACTAATTCTTTAAGTGTACTTACATCTAGATTGCGGTAATGAAAATATGCTTCTAATTGTGGCATTAAGCGTGCCAAGAAACGTCGATCCTGACAGATAGAGTTGCCACACATAGGCGAAATTTTTGGTGGAACATGTTTTTGTAGAAACGCGAGCATATCTGCTTCCACTTCATTCTCTGTCTGTTTTGATGCTTTAACTTTATCTATCAGGCCAGATTTTGTGTGGGTGGATTTATTCCATTTATCCATGTTGTCGAGCACTGCATCTGACTGAGACACTACCAGAACAGGTGCTTCTGCCACCATGTTCAATTGAGAATCGGTAATTACCAAAGCGACTTCTAAAATGTAGTCACTATCGGGAATAAGTCCGCTCATTTCCATGTCTATCCAGATGAGGTTATTGTTAACTTGTGCCATAATCAAAATGTAACGCTAAATATTTAATGCGTAATTGTGTCATATCAGTAGCAGTCCGTCACTTTTTTACCTTAATTATTATTTTGTGCCATCTCTTAAATTATGCAAACATTTACTGTTGTTTTTCTTGTCGTTCTAGTGCTCACTATTTTTATCAAGACCTGGTTAGCTTCAAGGCACATTCATTATGTACGTACACATCGTAACAGTGTACCTGATAATTTTTCCTCCCAAATTAATCTTGAGGCACATCAGAAAGCAGCAGACTATACTTGTGCCAAGACTCATCTGAGTTATGTAAGCATATTTTTGGAAGCAGTTTTGCTATTGCTACTCACTCTTGGAGGTGGGTTAAATATACTGGCTACTTTTTGGTCTAACTGGTTTAGCGATTCACTAGCTCACGGTATGGCGCTCATCCTAAGTACAATACTATTAATGGGGGCGGCAGAAATACCGATTAACTATTACCGTACTTTTGTGATAGAGAAGGAATTCGGCTTCAACAAGATGACGCTCACCATGTTTTTTGCCGACCTTGTTAAACAAACTTTCCTGGGTGTGTTGTTTGGTGTGCCGCTCCTATTTGGCGTTCTATGGTTGATGGGGGAGATGGGTGCGAATTGGTGGCTTTATGTTTGGTTTATGTGGATGGCCTTTAATTTAATTATCTTGTCCATTTATCCAACCTGGATTGCTCCATTGTTCAACAAATTCACCCCGCTAGATGATGCTTCACTCAAAAAACGTATCGAACAACTGATGCAAAAATGTGGATTTAAGTCTAGCGGGTTATTCGTAATGGATGGTTCTCGCCGCAGTAGCCATGGAAATGCCTATTTCACCGGTTTTGGGAAAACAAAGCGTATTGTTTTTTTTGATACCTTGCTTTCGCATCTTAGCGCGCCTGAAATTGAAGCAGTGTTGGCACACGAGTTAGGGCATTTTAAGCGTCGTCACGTTATCAAACGTATTGCATGGACTTTTTCTATGAGTTTGCTGCTCTTGTGGGTGTTGGGTTACCTAATGCAGCAGGACTGGTTCTATCAAGGATTAGGAGTATCTACATCGAGTGAGATTTGGGCCGCCGTGTCTTCACCTTCCGCCGCAATTGCATTGTTACTATTTTTCTTGGTGATACCTACATTTACTTTTTTATTCCAGCCACTATCTAGTTTATATTCGCGTAAACATGAATTTGAAGCTGATGAATACGCTGCTGAGAAAGCTTCTGCTAGTGATCTTACTCAGGCACTAGTAAAGCTTTACCAGGATAATGCTGCTACACTTACTCCTGACCCGCTGCATTCTGCATTTTACGATTCACACCCACCTGCTGCGGTAAGAATAGCGAGATTACAAAACTTAGCGCATAATTAACATTAAAGAAGATCAATCGATAGTAATTTATTTTCTCTATAGCTAACCTACAGGAATAACAATGAGTACCGCATTCACTAGTCTAGAAACCAAACATTGCAAGCCTTGTGAAGGAGGTGTGCCGCCTCTTTCATCTGAAAAAATTACAGAATTGTTGAAGCAGATTGAAGGGTGGGATCTTTTTGATAGGTTGATAGGTAAAGTTTATAGTTTCAAAAATTATTATGAAACAATGGCTTTTGTTAACGCGGTAGCATGGATTTCTCACCGAGAAGATCATCATCCTGACATGATAGTCAGCTACAATAAATGCCGTGTAGAATACTCAACACATGCCATAGGTGGTCTGTCCGAGAACGATTTTATTTGCGCGGCAAAGATTGATGCCCAATTTAAGACTTGAGTTTAGAATCTAGTTCCCCATCTGAATTATCCCCACGTATTCTTGGACAAATAGTTGCTGCATTTGGCAGACAGTATCTGGTTGAAATTAAAAGTGGAGAGATTCTTTCCTGTGTGACACGTGGTAAGAAAAGTGGTGCGGTCTGTGGTGATCAAGTTAAGGTTCAATACACCACGGTGGGTCAGGGTGTCATTGAAACTATTCTTCCGAGAAGTGCGTTGATGTATCGTAGCAATGCTTTCCGCAAGAAACTTATAGCTGCTAATATTACCCAAATTGTTATCGTACTAGCTGCAATTCCTAGCTTCAGCGAGGAACTAGTAAACCGTTGTTTAGTTGCTGCCGAGAACCAGAGTATTAAGGCTTTAATAGTACTTAACAAGTCTGATCTTATTGAGCCCACACGTGCCGTTGCAACTTCTCTTTCGCTTTACCGAGAGTTGGGCTATAAATTAATACAGCTCAGTGCCAAAAAAGATGTCGCGCCGCTTCTGCCATATCTACAAGGTCACTTAAGTGTTCTGGTAGGTCAATCAGGGATGGGAAAATCTACCATTATCAATAACCTCATTCCAACTGCTGACCGCGTCACTGCTGAAATTTCGATTGCGCTTGATGCTGGGCGTCACGCCACCACACATGCACGACTCTATCATCTCAATAAAACCAGCCATGTTATTGATTCTCCTGGAATGCAGGAATTCGGTCTACATCATATTAGCAATACAAGTTTGGCATGGGGATTTATCGAGTTTCATCCCTACATCGGGAAATGTAAATTTAGCGATTGTCTTCACATTAGTGAACCGGGTTGTGCGCTTGTACGGGCAGTGCAAGAACGAAAAATCGATATACGACGTCTTGATTTCTATCGCAAACTGATTAATCCGCGTATAAATGCCGTGTAAGTTTTTTGTTTTGATATTAATCAATACCACGGGTAAATATGCCTTGGATGTGTCGAGCATTATTTCCTTCAATAGTACTAATAGTTTTAATCTGTTCTGGAGAAGCTGTGTTAATCGGTTTAAATACAAACCACTGGACCGTTTCAGTATACGGTGGTGTTGTTAACGATCCTTGGTAATGATAGAAGTTTCCCGCACGATGCAGTTTGTAGAAGTTTCCCGCATCGTCCACTTCAGCGCTAGAGAATAAGTCGTCCAATTTCACCATACCTGCTTTTAATGGGGTCATAGAATGCTCAGTCTTTGGTATCAGGTTTAAAAATTCATCGATAAACTTATTGGACTGACCCTCTTTGAATAAAATACCGATTACTAGATAGCGGGGAGGGTGATTCTTATTTTTAGCTGGAATGCTGGTAACAATATGCATTTCCATTGGGTAGGTCATGCCGTCGATAAGGTGCTCGGAAGGAGTATGGAAATGCATTTGCTTAAAATCATACTCCAGCCCTTCATAAGAGACGGTACTGCCTGCAGCAAAATCTAGTTGTACAGTATGACCTAAATTTTCAACCGCTTTTATCTTATCCTGATAATGGAAAGTTATTTCATGTGTGTTTGTCTTTTCTTGTTTGAAAGAACGAATATTAATTGGAGATTGTATTAAACCGTGATCTAGGTCAGGTAGTATATAAAACCCATTACTCTCTTTTATTGAATCTGTCTTGTGAGAAGTATTATCTGCTGTTTGTTTAAAATTAGCACAAGCAGTGAGTGATAAAGACAGACTTAATAAGAGGTATACCAGAATTTTCTTCGACACAATGAATCTCCTCTAGTTTGTCTATTTGGAAAACAATGCTGGTAATTAGTATTAGTGATATTTCCGGCTAAGAGAATGGACGGCTTCCACCAGGGCCAAAGCGTTTTCCGGCGGGGTAAATTGAGAAATACCGTGGCCAAGATTGAACACGTGACCACCACCGTTACCATAATCTACAAGAATTTTTTCTACTTCAATACTAATGATTTCCGGTGTTGCGAATAGCACTGCAGGATCAAGGTTACCTTGTAGCGCTACCTTGTGGCCAATACGTTTGCGTGCCTCAGCAATATTTATAGTCCAATCGAGCCCTACTGCATCACAGCCACTGTCAGCAATTTTTTCTAGCCAGAGCCCGCCACCCTTAGTGAAAATAATGCTGGGAATGTGCTCGCCATCGTGCTCACATTTTAGTCCTGCTAATATTTGGGTCATATAATGCAAGGAAAATTGCTGGTAGGCAGAATGTGACAGTACTCCGCCCCAAGTATCAAAAATCATTACAGCTTGTGCGCCAGATTCGATCTGTGCATTTAGGTATGCAATTACAGACTGAGCATTAATGTTTAGGATATGGTGCAGCAGGTCTGGTTGTTGATAGAGCATTGTTTTGATTTGGCGAAAATCAGTGCCGCCACGACCTTCCACCATATAGCAGGCAAGTGTAAACGGGCTGCCAGAGAAACCAATCAACGGCACTTGGTTATCCAGGGTTTTACGAATTTGCGAAACCGTATCCATCACATAACGTAAGTGCACTGCAGGATCCGGTATCGTTAGTGAGCGAATTTCCCATTCTTCTCTCAAGGGACGCTCAAACTTGGGCCCCTCACCTTCAGCAAAATAAAGTCCCAACCCCATCGCATCGGGAATAGTGAGAATATCGGAAAATAAAATTGCTGCATCCAGCGGGTAGCGTGCCAGAGGCTGCATGGTGACTTCAGTAGCAAAATCTGGATTCTTGCATAATGAAAGAAAATCACCGGCGCGGGCTCGCGTCTGGTTGTATTCTGGAAGATAGCGTCCAGCCTGGCGCATTAGCCACACCGGTGTGTATTCGGTAGGCTGTCGCAGCAGAGCTTTCAGCAATGTATCATTTTTTAATTTTGTCATTCGGAAGCAAACTGGGCTCTAGCCCATCAAATCAAGGCAATCCAAAGGGGCATCCTTTGTGGTTAATGGTTTATGTTACTCTGGAATAATGTGGTACAAATGAATCCTATCGGATGCACTCGATCCTTATATAGTACCGATCTAAGAAAATGGAAATTTTACCAGCGATTGACTTTTTCGTACACTGTTGATAGGAATACCTCAGTATGGCGATCAACATTTAGTGTTTTCAGCTTTGATATTAAGTTGCTCCATTTTTAAAGAATTACAAAAGTATTGGTTTTTCAGTTTTCCTCAATCGTAAACAGTCTTCCGTATTCTCTAATTGCATAACGATCAGTCATCCCGGCAATATAGTCAGTTATTGCTTGGTGCTTGTTTTGGCGCGACTTTACTCGGTATTTTGGTGGGAGTAATCGGGTATCTTCACTGAATATATTGAATAGCATCCGTACAGTATGGTGTGCTTTGTTACTCATACGTGCTACTTGATAGTGCTGGTACAGATGGTTGCGCAGGAATTTTTTCAATTCCAGTTGTTCTTGCTTGATGTTTTCGCTAAAACTAATGAGGCAGGGCGCTGCTAGCACAGTGCGCAAACTATCTAGCTTGGCACTTGCGATATTGGTCATACTTTGTTTAGTTAAATCTGTTACCAAGGTGTTGATCATGCGTCGAACAGTTTCTTGAATCAACCTTCGTCCTAATATCTTGGGATACTGTTTTTTTGTCATTGCTAGATGACAGGAAAAAATACTAACTTCTTCTAATTGTTCTTGCGTAATAAGGCCAGAGCGTAGGCCGTCATCTACATCGTGATTATTGTAGGCAATTTCATCAGCAAGATTAGAAAGTTGTGCTTCTAGAGATGGCCTCTGGTTTGCAAGAAAGCGCTCACCCACATCACCTAGTTTTTTGGCATTCTCCTTTGCACAATGTTTTAGTATACCTTCACGAGTTTCGAAACACAGGTTTAATCCATCAAAGGCACCATAGCGTTCTTCCAGTACATCTACCACACGTAGTGATTGGAGGTTGTGCTCAAAGCCACCATGGTTTTTCATGCATTCATTTAATGCATCCTGGCCAGCATGGCCAAATGGAGTATGACCTAGGTCATGTGCTAGTGCGATGGCCTCAACCAAGTCTTCGTTAAGACGAAGATTGCGAGCAACTGAACGGGCGATTTGAGCCACTTCCAAACTATGTGTTAGGCGCGTACGAAATAAGTCTCCTTCATGGTTAACAAAAACCTGAGTTTTGTATTCAAGTCTACGGAATGCAGCAGAATGAATTATACGATCTCGGTCGCGCTGAAATTCGCTACGTCCTAGAGGAGATTTTTCCTTGATGCGACGGCCGCGAGAGTTTTTTGATGATACCGCATAGGATGCTAAATCATACATTGACAGTACATTCTACAAGTGTTTCGGTTAGGATTGATATAGGTACATCAGAACATACCGTAGCCTCACCAATGCGTTTAAGAAGCACGAAACGCATTTTTCCGTCTTCTACTTTCTTATCTCGTTCCATTAGGCGCAGGTATTTTTCGGAATCAAGATTAGGGATGACAACAGGAAGCCTAGCTTGCAAGTAGATTTTTCGAATACGTTCAACTTCAACATCCCCAATTAAGTTCATGCGTTTCGACAATTTTGCTGCCAGCAGCGTACCTGCAGCCACAGCTTCACCATGTAACCATACGCCGTAGCCCATTGCATTTTCGATAGCGTGGCCGAAGGTATGGCCCAGATTGAGCAGTGCCCTTACGCCACGTTCACGTTCGTCGGCTGCTACAACCTCAGCTTTATTCTTACAACTACGACGTATTGCTTCATCCAATACATCATGGTTTCTTGCTAAAAGCTTAGTCATGTTCTGCTCTAACCAGTCGAAAAATGCAGGATCGCGGATCAAGCCATACTTGATGATTTCGGCGATACCACTGTTAAATTCTCGTTCGGGTAAGGTATCAAGTGTTGCGCTATCTGCCAACATCATGCGTGGCTGATAAAAGGCGCCGATCATGTTTTTGCCGAGGGGGTGATTAATGCCGGTTTTGCCGCCTATCGAAGAGTCCACCTGGGACAGAAGCGTGGTCGGGATCTGGATTAACGGAACCCCACGCATATAAGTGGCAGCAGCAAATCCAGCAAGATCACCAATGACCCCGCCCCCCAGTGCAACAATCGTAGTGCTGCGTTCACATTGGTTTGTTAGAAGAATATCGAAAATTTGGTTTAGTGTTTGCCAGTTTTTATATTCCTCACCGTCTGGCAGGATGATTGGGACAGAAACTATGCCATGACTTTCCAATGCTACTTGCAGCTCATCCATGTATAGGGGCGCTACTGTGGTGTTGGTAACTATGGCAACTCGTTTCTGCAACAGATGTGGAAGAATAAGGCTAGACTTGCTTAATATACCGCTACCAACATGTATCGGGTAACTACATTCGCTTAACTCGGGGGAAATTCCTACGGTAATGGTTTGCATGTTTTATTATTGGTATCAGGGGGCTACTAAATTAAAATCACTTACTTAATCTGCTACAACGTTTTCGTTTTAGTCTGATCGATTCTTAAAGCAGGGTTAGCGAGTTGTTGTGCGATTAATTTTACCATTTGACGGATACTTTGTTTCCCACTTTCAACAATGACATGCGCTGTTTCACGGTAGATAGGATCACGTTGATCATAAAGCTCTGCCAGTTTTGCTTGTAGATCCAAGGTTTGAAGTATTGGCCGGCTCTTGTCATGTCGCGTCCGATTCCATAATTCATCAACCGTTGCCCGTATATATACAATAGTGCCGTTTTGTTTTAGAAGCTCACGATTTTCCTTGTTTAGTATCACACCTCCTCCTGTTGCAAGCACTATATTATTAATTTTTAACAGCTCCCGCAGCATCTCTGCTTCACGTTTTCGAAAACCGGCTTCACCTTCTATTTCAAAAATTACGGATATTTTGACTCCGGTACGTTTCTGGATTTCGTGATCCGAATCGATAAACGTTTTGTTTAAATAACTAGCAAGGGATTTTCCGACAGTGGTTTTGCCTGCACCCATCATGCCTACCAAAAGAATGTTACTGTCTACTTCTTCCACAGTATGGTTTATTTTTTCCATTGGTATCTTTGGTTTGGCTGATTCCATTTAGACAATTGTAGCGGAAAAAATACAAACCGCGTAGACACAAATAAGCCGCATCAGATTAACTCGATGCGGCCATTACCTGCAGTGTAGATAGTTCTTCGTACTTATTTATCTTCGCATGAGAAAAACTTTCTATAATTAGCGCAGATTGAGGCTTTCTTTTAATATTCGTGGGGTAATGAAAACCATTAGTTCTGTCTTGTCGTCCTGTTTAGAAGTATTTCTGAATAACACCCCTAGAAGTGGAATGTCACCCAGTAGCGGAACTTTATTTACAGTCTTTAATTGAGTTCGACCGAAAATGCCGCCGATAACTACGGTGCCGCCATTTTCCACTAAAACTTGCGTGCTAACCCGCTTGGTATTGATCGCAGGCCCAGCAGCTGTCTGCTGCCCGACGGTGTCCTGACTGACGTTCAAGTCCATAATGATATTGTCATCAGGTGTAATCTGTGGAGTAACCTTGAGACTGAGAACTGCTTTCTTGAAAGAGATGCTAGTAGCACCACTGCTAGTGGCTTGCTGGAAGGGTATTTCAGTACCCTGCTCAATAGTAGCTTCGACTTGGTCAGCAGTCACTACGCGAGGGCTGGAAATAATTCGACCCTTGCTGTCGGCTTCCAGTGCAGATAGTTCCAGGTTGATCAGGGCACCATTACCGATTTTAATTAAACTGAGACCAAGTGCTGCAGGGCCACCTAGCACACCTGCAAGACCGGCAGCAGGTAGATTGACGTTAAGAGGAGGAACAATACTGGGGGCTGTGCCACCTGCTAGATCGGCGGAACCTTCGGTACCAGCAATGGCGCCACTAATTCCTAGGTTACGACTGCCGATTCCTTCTACGTTCTTGACGCCAAAGCGTGCACCTAGATTTCGGCTAAATAGGTCAGTCGCTTCCACAATGCGAGCTTCTATCATTACCTGTCTAACGGAAACATCTATTTTCTCAAGTAGTTTGCGTATTTCTTCTAATTGAGTAGGGGTATCTCTTACAAATAAGGTATTAGTACGAGCATCTATGGCTACACTGCCACGCTTGGTCAACATTTTCTGATTTGTGTCACCCAATAGCGCCTTCATTGCATCGGCCTTCTGGTAGTTCATTTGAAAGCTTTCAGTATAGAGCGGCTCTATGTTAGAAATTTGTTGGAGAGATTCTAGTTCAAGTTTTTCCTTAGCTGCAATTTCATCGCGCGGCGCAATCATAATCACGTTTCCGACCTGACGCTTACCTAGTCCTTTGGCCTGGAGCATGATGTCCAGCGCTTGATCCCAGGGGACATCTTTTAAGCGCAGAGTGAGATTGCCAGTGACCGTATCGCTGGTAATGATATTGAGCCCAGTAAAATCAGCAATTACCTGTAGTACCGCACGAACTTGTACGTTCTGAAAATTAAGAGAAAGTTTTTCACCAACATAGCCACTTTGGCTGGGTCTGCTCTTTGTGGGATTATTGGGGTCTTCTGCCAAAGCTCGGAC
>PVMK01128548.1_pt1 | contig 40302 bp, 45 predicted proteins | sample 1853481 | NCBI WGS metagenome assembly PVMK01 (sample SAMN08533507, study PRJNA380276) | Marine sediment metagenome, whole genome shotgun sequencing project.
TCAGATAAAAGCTTTACTTAGAGCCTCTAATCACCCATTAAGCAGAATGCTCTACGATTCAATGAGCTTAGATGAAAGTAAAGAAATATCAGAATTTGACGAAGTTTTAGGAAAAGGTATTGCTGGCCTTGTAGACGGTTCAAAAATTAGTTTGGGTTCAGGAAGTTTTGTTGGCTCAAAGGAAGAATTAAATAACCAAACAAAAATATATGTTCGAATAAATGATAACAATAAGGGGAAATTTATCTTTCAAAATACGTATAGAAAAGGATTGGAAAAAGTTTTTAAACAATTAGCAACAGAATTTGATATCTACATTTTATCTGGTGATAATGAAGGAGAAAAATTGTATTTAAAGGAACTATTGCCCTTACATTCGAAATTATTATTCAATCAAAAACCGGAAGATAAACTGGAATATATAAAAAGACTTCAAGAGAAGGGTAAAAATATAATGATGCTGGGTGACGGTCTGAACGATGCAGGGGCATTAGCCCAAAGCGATGTTGGTGTGGCAATATCGGAAAATATAAACGTGTTCTCTCCTGCTTGCGACGGTATATTAGATGCTAAATTCTTTAATAAGCTACCTGTATTTATTACATTATCAAGAAAGACCATGACAATTATAAAAATTAGTTTTATCATATCTTTTTTATATAACATTATCGGACTACTATTTGCCGTTTCTGGAAATTTATCGCCAATCATCGCCGCAATTCTAATGCCGATAAGCTCAATTTCGGTTGTTTTATTTGTAACATTAAGTACAAATTTTATTGCAAAAAAATTATTACATTAGCGTAGGAAAAAAAATCTAAATAAAATATGACATTTTTCATACTAATAAATGAACTATTTTTTTTAATTTGCTACTACTAAAAAATCAATAATGACTATCATTTTTACCCTCATTATCGTCAGTCTTATTATAGCCGTTATTTTTTTCATTTTATTTATAAAATCTGTAAAATCAGGTCAATATGATGATTTATATACACCATCCGTAAGAATGCTGTTTGACGATGAATTGGTAAAAAAGGAAGTGTCGGATAAAAATATTACTAATTAAATTATTAATCAATATCCAATTTTTTTATGGAAAAAGAACGGTTTTATTACGACAACAAAATTGTAAAAATGTTTCTTATTGCAACAGTCGTTTGGGGGATTGTTGGAATGATTGTTGGGCTGATGGTAGCCTTTCTATTCATTTACCCAAACTATATGGAAGGAATTCCGTGGTTAAGTTTTGGCAGGTTGAGACCTCTCCATACCAATGCTGTAATTTTTGCATTTGTAGGTAACAGTTTTTTTGTGGGAATGTACTATTCCATGCAAAGATTATTGAAAGCGAGAATGTTCAGTGACGCATTGAGTAAAATACATTTTTGGGGATGGCAGCTTATCATTGTTGCGGCAGCGATCACATTGCCCTTGGGCTATACATCATCAAAAGAATATGCAGAATTAGAATGGCCAATTGATATCGCAATAACAATTATTTGGGTTATTATGGGTATCAATATGATTGGTACGATTTTAAAAAGAAGACAACGCCATATCTATGTTGCAATATGGTTTTATTTGGCTACTCTGGTAACAATTGCCCTGCTACATATTTTTAATAATTTGGAGATCCCTGTTTCAGTGTTTAAAAGTTATTCTGTTTATGCAGGTGTTCAGGATGCTCTGGTGCAATGGTGGTATGGACACAATGCTGTGGCATTTTTCTTAACCACACCGGTCTTGGGCTTGATGTATTATTTTGTTCCAAAAGTTGCAAATAGACCTGTGTACTCCTATAGATTATCAATAATCCATTTTTGGTCATTAATATTCATATATATATGGGCAGGACCACACCATTTATTATATACGGCACTTCCTGAGTGGGCGCAAAATTTAGGTACTGTATTTTCCATTATGTTAATCTTCCCTTCATGGGGTGGTATGATCAATGGTTTATTGACCCTTAGAGGTGCATGGGATAAAGTTAGGGAAGATCCAATTTTAAAATTCTTTGTTGTTGCAATTACCGGTTATGGTATGACAACTTTTGAAGGGCCTATGTTATCGTTTAAAAACTTAAATGCGATTGGTCACTATACAGATTGGATCATTGCCCACGTGCATATTGGTACACTTGCATGGAATGGATTTATGGCCGCCGGGATTGTTTATTGGCTGGCCGGAAAATTATGGAAAACAGAACTGTACTCTAAAAAATTAGCAAATATTCATTTTTGGATTGGCACTCTGGGAATTTTATTTTATGCACTGCCGTTATATGTTGCGGGCTTTATGCAAGCTTCCATGTGGAAACAATTCAATCCGGATGGAACGCTGCTCTATGGTAATTTCTTGGAAACAGTAACTGAGATTATGCCTATGTATGCCATGCGTGCCTTTGGTGGAACCCTCTACTTGATAGGTTTTATTTTATTAGCTTATAATGTTGTCAAAACTGCAAGAGCAGGTTCTGCTGTTGAAGATGAATTGGCAGAAGCTATGCCATTGAAGAAAATCACATCCCGCAGAGTTCAAGGAGAAGCAGTTCATTCCTGGCTGGAAAGAAGAACCGTTTTATTTACCATCTTGGTTGCAGTAGCAGTGATAATTGGTGGAGCAGTAGAGATTATTCCATTATTGGTAGTTGATTCCAATATCCCAAAAATAACCTCGGTAAAACCATATACACCGCTTGAATTGGAAGGAAGGGATCTCTATATTCGAGAAGGATGTAATAACTGCCATTCTCAAATGATAAGACCTTTTAGATCTGAAGTAGAACGATACGGCGAATATTCTAAAGCGGGTGAGTTCGTCTATGATCATCCATTTTTATGGGGCTCAAGAAGAACAGGCCCCGATTTACATCGGATTGGTGGAAAATATAATGACAACTGGCATTTCAATCACATGTTAGACCCTCGATTGACTTCTCCCGGTTCTATAATGCCACAATATCCATGGTTACTGAAAGATGATCTGGATATATCAAAAACGGTCGCCAAAGTTAACGCCATGGTGATCCTTGGAGTGCCTTATACTCAATTTGAACTGGATAAAGCAGTTTACTTATTGAAAAATCAGGCGATAGAAATTGAGAAAAACTTAAGACAAGATCCTGAATATGTTAAAAATTATGGATCATCCAATATGCAAAATAAAGAAATTATTGCTTTGATTGCTTATTTACAGAGATTAGGTACAGATATTAAAGCGGAACAACCGGCTCAAAACTAAATATTATGCTAAGATATATTAAACATCATTTAGATACAATTACAGGAGTCGAAATATATCCAATTATCTCCTTGATCTTATTCTTTGTTGTATTTATAACAATGCTATACTTTGTTTTTAAGATGCCTAAAACTAGTATTGATGAATTAAGTAATTTACCTTTAGATAACGACATAAAAAATAATTCTCATGAGTGATAAAAAACAAATTAGTGCATGGAAAAGATTTATGCAATCCATGACCAAAGCCAATGAACTTGGTAAGGAAGACGAAGTTATGACGGACCATGATTACGATGGTATCAGGGAATTAGACAATGTACTTCCTCCATGGTGGTTATACGGTTTTTATATTACCATTTTGATCGCAATATTTTACATTATACAAATATTTACGAATCCCGAAAAATACAGTCAGGAAATGGAATATACTGCAGAAGTAGAAGAGGCAAAACAAGAATTGGAGGCTTATATTAAAGCAAACCCCGATCTTTTTAATACTGAAAACCTGGAAACATTTACCGACACAGATAATTTGGCAAAAGGGAAAGAATTGTTCACTACAAAAACATGTACTCTTTGTCATTTAGAAGATTTAGGAGGAAGTATAGGGCCAAATTTAACTGATGAAAACTGGGTATTAGGTGGTGATATGTCAAATATCTTTAATACAATTTCCAAAGGAGGAAGACCCGGTAAAGGTATGATAGCCTGGGAAAGTACCATTAGTTTACTCGAAAGACAACAATTGGCAAGTTATATCATTTCAATGCAAGGAACAACACCTACAAATCCTAAAGCACCTGAAGGAGATATAATCTGGAAGAAACAGTAGTATTTTATCTTGGGATAAACTACTGTGTTTTTTGATTTTTTTAGTTAGTAGTAGAAAAGGCTAATTATTTTAAAATAATAATTAGCCTTTTCAGATTTCAAAATTTTATGGAGATAAAGGAAGAGAACAATTTTAGAGATTCTATTGCGACTATAGATGAAGATGGTAAGAGGAATGTAATTTACCCTAAGAAACCAAAAGGTAGATTTACCAAATACAGAACCTACGTTAGTTGGATATTATTAATCGCCTTATTTGCTGCACCGTTTATAAGGATTAATGGTAATCAGTTTTTACTATTTAATGTCATGGACAGGAAGTTCAATATTTTCGGTCTTCCATTTTGGCCTCAGGATTTTTATTTATTGGTATTATCAATGCTTATCGGTTTTGTTTTTATCATACTTTTTACAGTTATTTTCGGTAGAATTTTTTGCGGTTGGATGTGCCCTCAAACGATCTTTATGGAAATGATATTTCGTAAAGTAGAGTACCTTATAGAAGGTGATAGAACTAAACAAATCAAATTAGATAAGCAAAAGTGGAATGCTGAAAAAATTACTAAAAAATTATTAAAGTGGGCGATTTTTGCATTAATTTCATTTTTGATAGCCAATGCGTTTTTGGCTTATTTCATTGGTGGTGATATCTTGATTCAGCATATACTCGACGGTCCGAATAAACATATAAATACACTTATTAATCTACTCGTCTTTACTACAGTATTCTTTTTTGTATTTGCTTGGTTTAGAGAACAAGTTTGTATAATTGCCTGTCCCTATGGAAGATTACAAGGTGTACTATTGGACAATAAATCAATTATTGTTGCCTACGATCACGAACGTGGTGAAAAGCGCCAAAAATTACGTAAGACTGAGGATAGAGAAGCACAAGGATTAGGAGACTGTATAGAATGTAAACAATGTATATTGGTATGCCCGACGGGCATAGATATAAGAAATGGCACGCAATTAGAATGTGTAAACTGTACTGCCTGTATTGACGCTTGCGATGAAATAATGGATACCGTTGGTTATGAAAGAGGTCTTATCAGATATACTTCCGAAAACAACATAGAAAAAGGTGAAAAATTTTCATTCAATGCTCGCATAATAAGCTATTCTATCATATTGACCCTTTTAGTAGGGTTTTTGGTAACTTTAATATTTCTGAGAAATGATGTAGAATCCAAGATCTTACGCTTACCGGGGCAGTTGTATACAACAGAAGGCAATTCAATTAGAAATGTATATACTTTTAAATTAATTAATAAAACAAATGAAGTTTATGACAATATTGAGATTAAACTTATTTCCCATGAGGGAGAAATTCAAATTGTGGGAGGGGAGATATCGATTCCGGATGGTGGATTATACAAGGGAACTCTATTCATAACAATTGACAAAAAAGATATTCATTCGTCAAAGGAAAAATTAAAAATTGGTATTTATTCCAATGAGGTATTGATCGATACAGACAAGACCAATTTTCTTGGACCCGTGAAAATTGATTAAATCACAAAAGGCAGCAAATGAAAATTAAAATAAATTGGGGTACCGGGATAGTAATCGCTATTGTGCTTTTTATTGCTTTTATCTTAAGTTTTGTTTACAAAACAATATTCATTGAGGAATACGAACATCATTTGGTGTCCGAAGATTATTATAAGGATGAACTGCATTATCAGGAGGAGATTGATAAATTAAATAATGCTAATTTCTTGCTTGAAAATGTAAGCTTAAGTAACACTGATGAAGGAATTATTATTCACTTTCCAGAAGATAAAGATTACCATAAAATAAAAGGTAAAGTTAAATTCTTGAAACGTTCGAATGATAAGTTAGATTTCGAGAAGAAGATTGACCTTTCCAATCATACCATGCTAATTGAAGATAGTATCCTGGTTTCAGGGAAATGGGAAATTAGAGTAGATTGGCAATATAATGAAGAAGAATACCTATTAAAGGAATCATGGTTTTATTAGATGGATGTGGTGATGCGGTGAGACAGTGATGTGGTGAGACAATGATGCGGTGAGGCGGTGATGGAATAGAATAAAATTTAAAAGAAAATAAATTTGTTGTAGAGGTAAATTGGATTTTGAATCAACATAATATTGAATCTTTACAGTATTAGCGATTTTGGTATAATAACATTAAATTAATTAACATTTTTTACACGGCATTCATATTAGGATTATTAGGTAGTTTTCACTGCATAGGCATGTGTGGTCCAATAGCTTTTATTCTACCGGTTGACAAAACCAATAAAGGTAAAATGATTTGGCAAAGCTTTTTGTACCACTTGGGAAGGCTGTTTACTTATAGTCTCATTGGACTATTATTCGGTCTCTTGGGAAGAGGACTGTACTTATCCGGATTCCAACAAAGGTTATCTATCTTAATTGGTGTTTTAATGATTGTTACCATTATCATTCCGATAAACATTTTTAATAAATATAGTTTATCAAAGCCTATTTATCACGGAATCCATAAGGTAAAATCAAAGCTGGGTTTATATCTTAAGAAAAAATCAAACAAGGCAATATTCTCCATTGGATTCTTCAATGGTTTTTTACCATGCGGTTTAGTTTATATGGCTCTATTCGGGTCTATTTCTGAAGCGAATGCATTAAGAGGCGCCTTATTTATGTTTTTATTCGGATTGGGAACGATACCTCTAATGACAGGTGCGATATTTTTAGGTAATTTTTTAAAATTATCCATTCGAAATAAAATTCAAAAAGCAATCCCTATATTTGTAATAATAATTGGGTTGTTGTTTATTTTAAGGGGGTTGGGGCTCGGAATTCCATACTTATCACCTAACGATGCAAAATTGAATATAAGTAATAACGCAAGTTCATGTGTAACTGAATAATGATATTTTTATGTCTGAAGAACAAACACTAACAATACAAGACTTCGAAAAAATTAAAACCAGAAAAGATCTTTTAGATACCGTTCTCAATAAGGGAATAAATATTGAAAAAGTTATTACCACCCTGAGATACGAAGAAGAAAAGAACCTGCTTCAAATTGAGTTGGTGAAACTACAGCAATGGGCAAAAAGAGAGAAAAAGAGAATTGCAATAATTTTCGAAGGGAGAGATGCAGCCGGTAAAGGCGGAAATATAAGACGCTTTACGGAACATTTAAATCCTCGTTCCATGCGATTGGTTGCTTTGACTAAGCCTACAAATGTTGAGAAGGGGCAGTGGTATTTTAGAAGATATATTCAACATTTACCTAACCCGGGAGAAATAGTTTTTTTTGATCGAAGCTGGTATAACAGAGCGGTTGTAGAACCAGTGATGGGTTTTTGCACTAAACAACAATACGATCGATTTATGGTGCAATTACCTGAATTTGAGCATATGCTGTATGAGGATGGTGTTATTATCATAAAGTTCTGGCTATCAATATCTAAAGAAGAACAATTACTTAGATTTGATGCGCGAATAGATAATCCCTTGAAGCGATGGAAATTTAGCCCTGTGGATAAAAAGGGACAAGAGTATTGGGATGTGTACACTAAATATAAGGAGCAAATGTTTAGTAAAACGCATACATCTTTTAGCCCTTGGACTATTGTTAAAACAAATAATAAGCAAACAGCGAGGATAGAATGTATGCGATATGTATTAACACGGATTGATTATGAAGGAAAAGACGATTCAAAAATTTCTTTGCTTCCGGATCCTAATGTGATTATGAATTATTACAGATCTTTACATAGATACGATTAGAAAATATGACTGAAAAACTTACTGAGAAAGATTTATTAAAACTAAATTCGAATAAAGGGCTAATTTCATTACTGAATAATGAGTTGGTAAATCCCGAGAAATCTATTCGGTATATAGACTATATCAAAAAATTAAAAAGTCTACAAGTCGAATTGATCAGAATGCAATCCTGTATTATTGATAACAATCAAAGAGTTATTGTAATTTTTGAAGGGAGAGATGCTGCGGGTAAAGGAGGGGCAATTAGGCGGCTGTCTGAAAGGATCAACCCTCGTTTCTTTAGAATTGTAGCGCTTCCGAGACCAACCGAAGAAGAGCAAACACAATGGTATTTTCAGAGGTATATCAAAGAATTTCCCAAAGCTGGCGAAATATTATTCTTTGATCGAAGCTGGTATAATCGTGCCGTAGTTGAACCTGTTAACGGCTTTTGCACTGAGGAAGAATACGATATTTTTATGACGCAAGTAAATGACTTTGAAAGGATGATCACCCAATCAGGCATTCAATTGGTTAAGATCTACATGTCCATATCAAAAAAAGAACAAAGCAAGCGTTTTTTAGATATAAAAAATAATCCGTTGAAAATATGGAAAATGAGTAAAGTGGATGAACGAGCTCAGGAGCTATGGGATTCATACACTTCCTACAAAAAAAGAATGTTTGAAAATAATAAAAAAGGAGGAGGAAATCCTTTTAAAGTTATACGGGCAAACCGAAAAACAGAGGCTCGTATTGAAGCAATTGAACATGTTCTGAGTGCAATTCCTTATGATAAGAACAAAGAAATTTAGGCCGCTTTTCTATTAGCTCTATACATCAAATAAAATCCGATCAATATCATTGGAATACTGAGTAGTTGACCGGTATTCAAATCCCATGTCACACGATCTACAACTTGCGCTTCTTTAAAGAACTCTACAATGAATCTTATAGTCCACAAGAGCACCAAAAACAATCCAAAGATATAGCCCACTTTTTTCTTTATATCTGTTTTCCAATAGATATACCAAAATAATATACTTAATAGAACATAACCAAAAGCTTCATATAACTGAGCAGGGTGTCGAGGGAAGTCCTCTCCTAACTGACGAAATATAAAACCGTAATCGGAATTAGTCGGCTTTCCAATAATCTCAGAATTGATTAAATTTCCTATTCTAATGAAAACAGCCCCAATTGCAACGGAAATTACAATTCGGTCTAATATCCACAATACCGGTTTATGCAAGATTTTCTTACTGTAAAAATACATTGCAGTAATTATCCCAATAGCAGCTCCATGACTTGCCAGCCCCTGGTATCCTGTAAATCTAAAAGGGTCAAATTTAACAGGCAATAAAACCTCTAAGGGGTGTTCGAATAAAAACCTTGTATCGTAAAATAAAAAATGACCAATCCTGGCACCTACAATAGTTCCAACTATTAAGTATATGAAAACAGAATCCAATTTTTCCATGGAAATGTTCTCGTTCTTATAAATCTTCTTCAAAATTTGAATCCCTATTACAAAAGCCAAAACAAACATGAGGCTATAATATCTTACAGCAAAGGATCCTATCTTAAATAATTCAATATTAGGATTCCAATCTATACTTAAGTAAATCATATTAGTGTTATTTTTAAGAATGTAAATATACTATTTGGGATTATCTATTTGAGATATTTAATCGACTGTTTTTGATTTTTTTTTATCCGGAACAGGATCATAGCCTTCTCCTCCCCATGGATGACAACTTGAAATCCTCTTTATGGCCAACCATCCTCCTTTGAACAGACCGTGTTTTTCGAGGGCTTCTAAAGTATAATGAGAGCAGGTTGGACTATACCTGCAGCTAGCCGGCATGTATGGCGAAATTGCTACCTGATAGAATTTTACAAGAATTATAAATGGAAATATTAATATTTTTTTTAACATGAATAACCTTTCATCTACAGAAATATAAGATCAATTTACAGAAAATGTCGTTCCGTCCTTACCATCTTTTAATTGAATCCCAAGTTTTATTAACTCGTTTCGTATTTGATCAGAGAGTGGCCAGTTTTTATTCTCTCTTGCTTCATTACGCAATTGAATCAAGAGTTTCACTACACCGTCTAACTTGTCAGAATTAGAAGTTTTCTCTAATTCAGTTTCTAAGCCCAAAACATCGAAAACAAAAGATCTCACAATTATTTTGAACTCATTCAATTCTTCAACCGTCAGACTTTCTTTTCCTATAGAGATAAGATTTATATATTTAACAGCCTCAAATAAATTTGCAATTAAAATGGGAGTGTTAAAATCGTCATTCATAGCATTATAGCAATTTTCTTTCCAATTCAATAAATTAATAGAAGAATTGGTACTCGCTTCTAAAGTATCCAATAATTTTATTGCATCCATCAATCTGTTAAATCCTTTTTCGGCTGCCAATATAGCATCATTAGAAAAATTAAGAATACTTCTATAGTGTGCTTGCATCATAAAAAACCGAATAACCCCCGGCGAGAAAGCTTTACTTAATTTTTCGTTCTCCCCAGTAAAAATTTCATTTGGCAATATATTATTTCCCGTAGATTTTGACATTTTTTTACTATCTAGGGTCAGCATATTACCATGCATCCAGTATCGAACAGGGTTTACTTGATTACAGGCCTGCGCTTGAGCAATCTCGCACTCATGATGTGGAAATTTTAAATCCATACCACCTCCATGAATATCAAATTCTTCTCCTAAATACTTAGTGCTCATTACGGTGCATTCTAAATGCCAACCCGGAAAACCAACACTCCAAGGAGAATCCCACCTTTGAATATGTTCTGGTTCTGCTTTTTTCCATAGAGCAAAATCTTGAGGATTTTTTTTATCTGATTGTCCGTCCAGAACCCGGGTATTTTCGATAGCATCTTCAATTTTTCTTCTTGACAGGATACCGTAATTCTCCTTTTCATTGTACTTTAGAACATCAAAATAAACGGAACCGTTAACTTCATAGGCAAGACCATTATCAATAATTGTTTCGATGGCCTTAATTTGTTCAACAATATGCCCTGTTGCCGTTGGTTCTATACTCGGAGAAAGAAAATTAAACTTCTGTAAAATATTATGGAAATCAACAGTGTATTTGTGCACAATTTCCATAGGTTCCAGTTTCTCCAGTCGAGCCTTTGTTGAAATTTTATCTTCTTCTGAATCATCCGTTAAATGTCCGGCATCAGTTATGTTTCTTACATATCTAACCTTATATCCAAGATGTAATAAATATCTGTATATCATGTCAAAGGACATAAAGGTTCTCACATTACCAAGGTGAACATTACTGTAAACAGTTGGTCCACAAACATACATACCAACGTAGCCTTTTTTTAAAGGTTCAAAAAGTTCTTTTTTATTGGTAAGCGAATTATAAATTGTAAGTCTTTGCATGCTCGAAGCTACGGTTGAAACATTTATTTTGATGGCTTCAAAGATAATAACTATTCCCTTATGAATTTACAAAAAAAAACACCTAAAATTCTTCAATTCCAGATGTTTCAACCAAACCCATTTAAAAATCAAATAAGTAATTTAGTTCACTCTTTTCAATCCATCCGGTATTACAATTTTTCCATAATGTGCGTTAATATCAATCACTGCTCCTTTAGGTACTTTGATAACTAAACTCTTTTTTATTTTGTACTTTTTAGACAATTCATTCGCTTTTTCATTCATCTTTAGAGCATACTTAATTTCTATATCTTTTTCCATTTGTTCCATTTTACTTTCCATTTTTTTTGCATGGACTTCCATTTGCTTTTCGTACTCTTTCATTTTAGGCTCCATCTCTTTCTCCCATTTTTTTGCCTGCTTTTCCATTTGCTTTTCATATTCTTTCATTTGGGGTTCAAATTCTTTCTGCCACTCCTCCATACGCTTTTCATATTCCTTCATTTGGGGTTCAAATTTTCCTTCAAATTCAATTTCCCATTCCTTTTGACGTTTTTCGAATTCTTTCATATACTTTTCCTTATCTTTTTCATAGGCTTCATGGTCGAACTCAATTTCGGATATAGACGACATGACTATCGCCGGAATTGACGGCATGGGTGGCATCGGAGGCATCGGAGGCATAGGTGGAACGATGTCAAAATAATAATTACCTTCAAACATTTCTCCTATTTGTGCAATTGATTCAAAATCAAAGTCAAAGTCAAAATCAAAGTCCATATCATCAAAAACAATGCTATGAGAATAATAATTATGAGTTGACCTTGAATTTATTACCACTTTACTCCTATTTCCCAAGGCTTCAAAATCCCAATTTTCAAAATATTCTGTTGCTTTTTCTTTAGTCATTCCTTCAACCTCCCACGTTCCTAGAATAGAAACCTCATTTTTATTCCAAATTTCAACAGTAACATCGGAATGTCTGGTATCGATCTCTACCAATACATCTGCATTTACTTTAAAATTTTCATTTATTTCTTTTGTTTGCTTCTGACCAAATACAATTGTTGTACAAAGTATTAAGATCCAAATAAAACTATGCTTGTTTACTCTCATTTTCTTTTGAATTTAAATTTTCTATTATTTCTAATTTCTTTTTTAACTGTTTTAATAATTGCAACCTCAACTGTAAATTTTCTATCAATGCCTCAATAGTATCTTCACTGATTTTATCGGTATTCAACTTTAAATTGAGGTCTTCATATTCTTGCTGTAACACACTTAACTGTGACAAATACAATTCTAATAAATCTTTATTTTCATCTGTAATTTTAATTTTTGCAATTTGATAGTTGATTTGTGCTAAATAATAATCTTCCACTTTTTTCAAATTTGGAGAAACATCAGCTATTGAGTTAATTTTCTTGTTGGATACTTCCTCTGATTGTACAATTTCCTTTGGTATATCCGTACTATAAAACTGATAACTCGCAAATCCAACACTTAACAGTATCAAGATAGATGCAGCTATCTTCATGAAGGCATAATTGTTATTATTTTTTTGATGCAACTCTTCATGCAGATGTCGTGCAAATATATCCCGATGATTATTAGGTAGTTCTCTCATCATTTTATCGTTTTTAATTTTTTCTCTTAGATCAACTTGCATAATTATTATGTATTAAAAGTTCTCTTAATTTGTTCTTTCCTCTGGATAACTGTGACCTAGAAGAAACTTCTGATATTTCTAATATTTGAGCTACTTCCTGATGATCATAGCCTTCTAATAGATATAGCTTTACAACATTCTTACATTTTTGAGGCAACAGTTCTATACAGGAATAAATTGCTTGTATACTTGTCTCCTGGTCTATATTCCAGTCATTATCATCTTCTATCGATATTACATCCTCTTTAATTTCAACAGTTTCTAAATTCTTCTTTTTTATAAAATCCAGGCATTGATTGATAACAATTCTTTTCAACCAGGATCCAAAGGAAGCTTCAGAGTTGTATGTACTTATTTTAGCAAATGCCTTTATAAAAGCTTCTTGCATCATATCTTGAGCTGCCATATCATCTTTTACAAAATTATACGCTGTGTTGAACATTGCTTTGCAATACAAATCATACAGCTTCATCTGAGCCTTACTGTCGTTTCTTTTACAGTTTTCAATCAATTCAGATTGAACTTTATTATTTCGATTCATTTATCTAGATCTTCTATTACAAATACGATTAAAGTTATTAAACGTTGCATTTTTTAAAAAATAAAATCCAAAATATTTTACATTCTTGGAAAAATATTAAATTTACACAAAATGGTTTAGCTCAAAAAGTACCTAGCAATATAATGGATAATAATGTGAAAAATATCAAAAACGCAACTGTATCTGAGTTTTTAGAAAACATCCTACTTGGGGATATTACCTATTTAAGTAAGGCAATTACACTAATTGAAAGTTCTAAGGAAAAGGATTACATGAAGGCTTCTAAGTTATTGGAAGCATGTTTACCATATGCAAATAATTCTGTTAGGATTGGAATTACCGGAGTTCCCGGAGTTGGTAAGAGCACTTTTATAGAGTCATTTGGAACTCATTTGATCAAACTTAAGAAAAGAATTGCCGTCCTGACCGTAGACCCTAGCAGCTCCATTTCAAAAGGCAGTATACTCGGCGATAAAACAAGAATGGAGAAATTGACTAAAGAAAAAAATGCATTTATTCGGCCATCTCCCACTGGAAATCAATTGGGCGGTGTGGCAAAAAAAACAAAGGAGGCTATAGTTCTATGTGAGGCAGCAGGATATGACGTCATCATAATAGAAACTGTAGGAGTAGGTCAATCAGAAACAATTGTGAGTTCGATGGTTGATTTCTTTCTTTTATTGAAATTAGCCGGAGCTGGTGATGAATTACAGGGTATTAAACGTGGGATCATGGAGTTAACCGATGCTATAATTATTAATAAAGCGGACAATAAAAATATAAAAGAAGCAGAATTAGCCAGATCTGAATTTGAGAGCGCATTACATTTATATCCACTGAAAGATAACTCATGGCGACCAAAAGTAATAACATGTAGTGCCCTAAAAAATATAGGCATAGATCAAGCTTGGCAAATTATTTCTGATTTTGTAAAGATAACAAAAGCTAACGGTTCCTTTGATAAAAATAGAACTACACAGAATAAAAACTGGCTTCTAAAAACCATAGATCAACGGTTAAAAGATAATTTCTATGCAGACCTTGAAGTTCAAACTAACTTGAATCGAATATTACAGAATGTTGAAAATAACAAAATTTCACCTTTTGAAGCCGCGAATGAGCTTATTGAAATCTATTTCAAAAAAAAAGAGGAAAATTAAATTTTCCCCTTTTTTTATAATATTATTTTACTTGATCAACAATCTCCAACTCAAATAATAAATCTGAATTGGGTGGTATAACCCCTCTTGATCCTTGCTCTCCATAAGCCAAATGCGATGGGATAACCAACAATAATTTATCTCCAATAGACATTTGTTGCAAACCTTCTTTAAAACCAGCGATCAAGGATGCATCCGGACTGTAATCCATTGGAACAGGATTATACCCTCCTCCACTCTCTCTTCTACGGTCGTATTTATCATATAACTTCGCTATATCCATGACGTTCGTATCGAATAAATCTCCAGTTTTAAAATACCCTGTGTAATACACAAGCACTTTTGAGCCTACTTCTGGTTTTATTCCGGTTCCTTCTTTTAAAGTAATATATTTCAGACCAGAAGGCAGACTGACTATATTCGCTTCATTATCATCTATCAATTTTAAAAGATCCGCCTTTACCTTATTCATCTTTTCCTGTTGCATTTTTTTTCTTGCCTCAATATCTGAGAAATAAGAATTAAAAACTTCCTGAGCATCGAATTCCTCCACATCTTTGCCCACTCTAATAATTTCTACCCTTTTAATCACATCATCTTGCCGGATAGAATCAACCACAGCCTGGCCTTGAATAAGATGACCAAATATGGTATGTCTTCCATCAAGAAAAGGAGTCTCTTTATGAGTAATAAAAAATTGACTGCCGTTTGAATCCGGACCGGAATTTGCCATTGAAAGTATTCCTCCACTTTTATGAGTAAACAATAATTCTCCATTTTCATCCATGGCAAATTCATCTTCAAATTTATATCCGGGATCTCCAGATCCATTTCCTCTGGGATCTCCCCCTTGTATCATAAAATCCTCTACCACCCGATGAAATTTCAGTCCATCATAGAATCTTTTTCCTTTATACTTTTCTTCTACATATGTATTTGTACCTTCAGCTAATGATACAAAATTAGCAACCGTAACCGGTGCGTTCTCATATTCCAATTTTAATAATATATCACCTTTATCTGTCTGTATATCAGCGTATAATCCGTCTTCCAGATTTTTGTAATTGTTAGTTTCACAAGAGGTGAAACTCAATGTTAATATTAAAAAAGTTAGTTTTATCAAATTCATGTTATTAATTTTTATTGATTATTTTTTTTAATTGTACTGTATATATTAATGGTTCGTTTGATCCTATTCTTTCATTGCCGGTATATCCGTATGCCTTATACGATGGAAATAAAAAAACTACAACTTCGCCTTCCTTCATTAATTTTATCCCTTCTTGCAAGCCTGTAATCAACTCTTCTTTGTCTACTAAATAATTTTTATCTCCCAATTCCTCTTTTGAATAGACAATAGAATCATTTAAATTTCTCACTTCATAAGAGAAAATTACCTCGTCACCTGTAGTAGCAAATTTATTATTCAACGTATCTTTTTCCTTATAATAATACCAAAACCCATACTCTGAACTGATATAATTATTAATGCTGTCATTTTCCATTTTTTGTCTGAATATCTCTTCTTCCACATTTTTCAACACCTTGTTTCTCTCAACGGATTCAGACATAAACGAGCTTGTTTTTCTAATAATTGGTTTTCTCGGTTCCGGCGATGAACAAGAACTGATCACTAAGATAAGTACCAGATAAAATAAATTATTTTTCATAAGATGCTATTAACTCTGCTTTGTAGTTTGGCAAAATTTTGGTGAAATTCTTTGTCGTATTCTGTAAGGACTCCTCGCTCCTACCCCCAGCAGCATTGATATGACCACCTCCATTAAAATGATTTCTCGAAAATTCATTTACCGAAAAGTTACCTGAGGATCTGAATGAAATTTTAATGATCCCTTGATTCCTGTCTTCGATAAATATCGCTGCAAATATTACATTCTCTATAGATAAAGCATAATTTACAAACCCCTCCGTGTCCCCTTTTTTAAAATTGAATTCCCTTAGATCTTTTTGAGATAATGTAATGTAGGCTGTATGATATTCATTAAGAACTATCAAATTCTTCAAGGCACGACCTAATAACTGAACGCGATTATAAGTGTTTACATTGTGAATCTGATTATATATTTCTGAATTATTAGCGCCTAGATCCAATAAATTTGCAACTATTCTGTGTGTAAAACTAGTGGTGGAAGGAAAACGAAAGGATCCTGTATCTGTTAATATACCAGTGTAAATACAAGTTGCAACATCTTTATCAATATAATCCAAGTGGTTCAATTTTTCGATAAATTGATATAATAATTGACTTGTTGAACAAGATTCCGGATCTACAAATGCATATTCTGCGTAATCATCAGGCTGTTGGTGATGATCAATCATGATAAAAATTGGTCTTATTTTTTCGAGCGGAATTAGCATTTTCGGTCCTACCCTCTGTAAAGAATTGAAATCTAGAGTAAAAACGATTTCTGCTTCTTCTAACAATTGAGTTCCCCTCTTCACCTCTTTTTCGAAAATTACAATTTTTTCCTGACCCGGAAGCCACTTTAAAAAATCAGGGGCATCATTTGGTGACAAAACAGTTACTAAATGATCGAATTTTAGCAGGAAGTGATACAGCGCTAAACTTGAACCATAAGCATCTCCGTCAGGGTTTCTGTGTGATACAATTACAATCTTTTTTGGAGCTGAAAGGAGCTCCATTATCTCATCAATTTTTCCTAAATTCATAGATCGCGAATATACAATAAAAAAATATTTAATTTCAATTTCTAACTATTTCGATTATGAATTAACTTAACTTTGATTCTGCTTTTAATTTCTGATACCGACCTATCATATTTAACAAATTTATAAGAGCACAAAATGAATAAAATACTAATTTTTTGTTTATCTCTTAGCTTATTTTCATGTTTTGAGAGAACAGATAAAAACGAATCCATCGGTAGTTTTGTCATTGCCTTTGGGTCTTGTGATAATCAAAACTTACCAAATGTTTTATGGAGTGAAATACTAAAGAACAATCCCGATATATTTATTTGGGGTGGAGATATAGTTTACGCTGATGGTGAGGATATTAAAGGAATGCAACTGAGTTATGAGAAACAAAAAAATGATCTTGTCTATCAAAATTTTAAAAAAGAAATTCGCATAATGGGAACCTGGGATGACCATGACTACGGTATAAACGATGGAGGAATTGAGTTCGATAAAAAAGATAGTGTTCAACAAATTTTTTTAGATTTTTTTGACATAGATTCTTTGGATGAAAGAAGGAGCAGAAAAGGAGTTTATTATTCAGAAATATTTATAATCGGAGAAAATTCAGTTAATATAATAGTTCTTGATACGAGATATTTTAGAACTCATCTAACGGAAGATACGACTGGCATTAAAAGGTATATTCCTAACGATTACGGCCAAGGAACTATCTTGGGAAAAACACAATGGGATTGGTTTGAGAAGGAATTAAAAACTTCTAACTCAAACTTTAACATCATTGTTAGCAGTATTCAATTTTTATCGAAAGAACATGGTTTTGAAAGTTGGGGAAATATGCCTCATGAGGTTGATAAAATGAAAGGAATTATTTCTGATTCTAAAGCCAAGGGTGTTATATTCTTATCTGGTGATAGACATATCGCAGAAATTTCTTTGGACAGTGTTAAAAATTTGAACTATCCAATAATTGACTTTACTTCCAGCGGTCTTACGCATTCCTACTCTTCTTTTCAGGGTGAGCCAAATGTTTATAGAATAAGCGAAGTTGTTTCTGATCTAAATTTTGGAGTTTTAAGGATTGATTTCAAAACCAACAATGTAAATATGGAAATTAGGGGAGAAAACAATCTACTACTTCAAAACGTTATAAAAAAATATTAAAATTTTAGTCCTATCGATTATTTATTATTCGAATAATAGATTAATTTTGCCAAAATTTAAAAACGAAATTAATGGCAACAAATAGAACATTTACCATGCTCAAACCTGATTCAGTTGAAAAGGGATATACGGGGGCAATATTAGAAAAAATCAATACATCGGGATTTAAAATTGTGGCTATGAAACAAACCCAGATGACCAAGGATGACGCTGAGACATTTTATGAGATACATAAGGAGAGACCCTTCTTTGGTGATTTGGTAGAGTATATGACTCGTGGACCAATAATAGCAGCAATTTTAGAAAAAGATAATGCAGTTGAGGATTTTAGAACTCTAATTGGTGCTACAAATCCGGCTGAAGCTGCAGATGGTACTATCAGAAAGGCATTTGCAACATCTATCAGTGAAAATGCTGTTCATGGTTCAGACAGCGATGAGAATGCAATTATTGAAGGTTCCTTTCACTTTTCCGGAAGAGAGATCTTTTAACTGTTTGAACGTCTAATTAGATAAAAGAGGCTGTCTGAAAAGGTCTAATTTGTCATTTCGACTGCAATGGAGAAATCTCAAAATACTGCTGTTTAAATATTTAGGTTCTTCGACTACACCCGGCCTGCCGGTAGGCAGGAATGACATTATAATTTCCTTTTCAAACAGCCTCTTTTTATTTTACAAATATATAGGAGTTCTTTTTTTAATACTTCCTTAGAAATTTCTAGACTAGTCTGATTGATTTTATCAGAGCATTGTTTAGGCTGTTATTAAGCATCTTAACAATTTTATTCTTTCCATATCCTAATTCTTCCCTCAAGGTGGATGAAGTTAGCTTAACGTATAGTGTATTATTCTTTAAATAAATGGTTTCCGTATAACTCATGACTCCTTTACCCATAACCTTTTCCCAAGCTTCCTTTACGGCCATTTGATCCATGCCTTTTTGCAATTTATTTTCTTGCAACATCTGTGGTATTAAATCCTTGATCGAAAAAGTTTCATTTTTTCTTTTTGCCATATATTTTATGTTATCCCAACTCGAACAATTTATACGATTGTTCAGTTCTCTTTATTAATTCTTCTGTCCTTTCTAAGTGTGTATCAGAAATGAAAATTTGCCCGAAATTATCGTTGTTTACTAAATCAATTAATTGCCCAACTCTCTCATCGTCCAGTTTATCAAAAATATCATCTAAAAGCAATAATGGTTTTAAATTTCTATGTTTTTTTATAAACTCAAACTGTGCCAATTTTAAAGCAATCAAAAATGACTTCTGTTGTCCTTGAGAGCCAATTTTTTTGATCGAAAATCCATTTAGCTTAAAGCTTAGATCATCCTTATGTGTACCAACAGAAGTGAATTGCAGTATTCTGTCTTTAGCAATATTTTCGGACAACAACTCCTTAAAGTTAACTTTATCTAATTGAGACTTATATAGTAACGACACTCTTTCCGAAGAATTCTGAAAATCTGATCGTTCTATGATATGCTCATATCTATCCATAAAAATAGGTGCGAATTCATTAATAAAGACTTTTCTTTTATCATAAAGTTCTGTTCCATATTTTATCAACTGATTATCATAGATTTCTATATTCAATGCATCAAAGGTATTGTTAGATGCAAAATATTTTAAAAGGGAGTTTCGCTGAGATAATACTTTGTTATACTTTAAAAGACATTGTAAATAATCATTATCATTTAATGAAATAATGCTATCCATAAATTTCCTTCTCAAATCACTTCCTTCAACAATTAGATTTGAATCTGCTGGAGATATAATTACCAAGGGTAATAATCCAATATGGTGAGATAATTTTTCGTACTCCTTTCCATTCCTCTTCACAACCTTTTTTAGTCCCTTTTTTAAACTGCAATTAATAATCTCTTCTCTATTATCTTTAAAATATTTCCCATCAATTACAAAAAATTCCTGACCATGTCTAATATTTTGAGAAGCCACAGAATTAAAATATCCTTTTGTATAGGACAAATAATATATAGCATCTAATATATTGGTCTTACCCACACCATTATTTCCAATAAGACAATTTATTTTCTCATCAAACACCAAGGATTTTGATGGAAAATTTTTATAATTAATTAAGGATAGTTCTTTTAAATACATATGGTTAATTTCACAGCTGTTGCTAGCTTTGACCTAATCGTTATTCAAAAAATAAATATATTTTCAAACAATAAATATAAAATACTAAATATCAATATTATATGCTCACCCTCGACTTGGTTCAACTCAATCAACAAAAAAACAAAAATTAACATTAAAAATAGGTTATAATTTTCAATAAAAATTATATTTTTGCGCAATTAATAAATTAAGAGATGGCAACATATAAAAAACGAGGAAATAAAGGAAATAAAGCTAACCAAGCTACTATTACAGATCAGGGTACTACAGCGGAGGTTTTTAAAACTTTAGATGAAACTGCTTCAAAATCAGAGCAATGGGTTGAAAAGAATCAAAAACCAATAATTATTGGTTTAATAGCTATTACAGTAGTTATCTTGGGATATCTAGCTTATAACAAATATATTCTAGAACCTAAAGAGATGGAGGCTGCTGACGAACTTGCCTTTCCGAAAAGATATTTTGAACAAGCTCAAACGACAACGATTGCCGTTGATTCTTTGTTTAATTTAAGTTTAAATGGATCGGACGGTAAGTATGGATTGATAGATATTGCCGATCAATATAGTAACACTAAGGCAGGTAACTTAGCAAAATATATGTCTGGAATTGCCTACTTGAAAATTGGTGATTATGAAAATGCCATTAAATACTTAAGTGATTTTACTTCTGATGATGAAATGCTTGGCGCTTTAGCGCTTGGAAATATTGGCGATGCATTTTCTGAAATTAACCAACCTGATGATGCCTTAAAGTACTACACGGACGCTGCGAATTTTAAAGATAATAATTTTACGACACCCTTGTATTTATTTAAAGCAGGAAATGTTGCTATGGAATTGAATAAATATGATAAAGCAGAGAGTTCTTTTACGAAAATAAAGAATGAATATGCTAAATCTGAGGAGGCGAAAAACATTAATATATATATTCAGAGAGCACAAATAGCTAAAAACTAATTGCTATCGACCTATGGCAACAACTAATTTATCGGCATATGATAGATCAACAATCCCAAATGCGGAAGACTTCCGATTTGGGATCGTTGTTTCTGAATGGAATGCTGAGATCACTGATAATTTATGCAAAGGTGCCTATCAAACACTCCTGGATCATGGAGTAAACAAGGACAATATTTTTATTTTAAACGTACCCGGGAGTTTTGAACTTATTTACGGTTGTAAACATATGATAAAAAATAATAAATTGAATGCTATGATCGCTATCGGTAGTGTAATAAAAGGAGAAACAAAACACTTCGACTTTGTTTGTGAAGCGGTTTCTCAAGGCATCAAAGATATTAATCTACAGTATGATGTTCCAACTGTTTTTTGTGTTTTAACGGATGATAATAAACAACAAGCTATTGATAGATCTGGTGGCAAACATGGTAATAAAGGAATTGAAAGTGCTATAGCAGCTATAAAAATGGCTAATCTAAACAAACATTAACACCATTCCTTGAACACTCTGTTATATTCTATTATTCAAGGTTTTTAACAAAACTTTATTTGAATTCCTAGCAAGTATTCAGTAAATTTGTGGATTACAAGTAAATACTTTTCTATGTTTGGTAGTGCTTTTAAGCCTAGAGCTCATTATGTTTTTAACTATAAACCTCGTTATTATGACGAGAGAAAAGAACGTATAGAAAAATTAAAATCGAAGTACGAGAATAAAGAAAGTAATTCTGAAGAAATTCCAACTATAACACTAACTAAGGACAATTTAAAATCAGACTGGCAACGTCATAAAAAACTTACCACGGACAGAGGTGCAAATAGACGTGTCGCTATAATTATAGCTATTTTAGTTGGGATTTTGGCTTATATTTTTGAACTGCACAAATTATTTTAATGTCAGATATTATTCAATTACTTCCTGATAATGTTGCCAACCAAATTGCCGCGGGAGAGGTTGTTCAGCGACCCGCATCAGTAGTTAAAGAATTGATGGAAAATGCTGTTGATGCTACAGCAAGTCACATCAAAGTTATTATTAAAGACGCAGGTAAAACTTTAATCCAAGTAATTGATAATGGTGAGGGTATGAGCCCGACCGATGCGAGGTTAGCCTTTGAACGCCATGCAACTTCAAAGATAAGAACAGCTGACGATTTATTTTGTTTAAACACCAATGGATTCCGAGGAGAAGCTCTGGCTTCCATTGCCGCCATTACACATACCACCATTAAAACCAAACAAGAAAATCAGGAGCTGGGAACCCAAATAAAAATATATGGAGGCGAAATGATTTCGCAAGATGTAATAGCAACAGCAAAAGGTACAAACATTGAAATCAAAAATTTATTTTTTAATATTCCGGCTCGACGTAATTTTTTAAAATCAAATGCTATAGAAACCCGCCATATTATAGATACATTTCAACGTGTATCCTTATCCTACCCGAAGATTAATTTTAGCTTATTTCATAACGAGAGTGAAGTTTACAAATTAAATGAAGGCAATCTACGCAAGAGAATAGTTGCTGTTTTTGGTGCAAATACAAATGAAAAATTAGTACCTATTAAAGAGGACACAGATATCCTTAAGATTGACGGATTTATTACTAAACCAAAATTTTCAAAGAAAAAGAGAGGTGAACAATTCTTTTTTGTAAACAATAGATTTATTAAGAGTGCCTATTTAAATCATGCCGTGGCTAATGCATATGAAGGATTATTGAACCATGGTTATCACCCTTCCTATTTCTTATATCTAACAGTACCTCCAAATAGTATTGATATCAATATTCATCCCACTAAAACAGAAGTAAAGTTTGATAACGAAAGAGATTTATACGCTATAATCAGATCAACAATTAAACATAGCTTAGGGCAATATAACGTAGCTCCCATTCTTGATTTTGAAAGAAACGCAACCTTTGATACACCGTATTCTTTTAAGAACAAAACGAGTAAAGCACCTACAATAAATGTGGATCCTGATTTTAATCCCTTTAAAAGCAACCAAAAAGCTACTTACCTTAAAAAGGAAAGCTCAAACTGGCAATCTTTATATGTAGAGAATAAAAAAGATATTTCTACAATTCAAAACATCGAGGTAGAAGCAGAAATAATTGATAACAAATTATTCGATGATGTAAGTAATAACGAATACAATACCTATCAAATACATCAAAAATATATTGCGAGTTCTATAAAATCAGGAATTGTTCTGATTGACCAAAATTTTGCCCACCAACGTATTTTGTACGAGGAGTATTTGGCGAAACTAACTATGGATGGAATTGCTGGTCAGCAATTATTATTTCCTTTAAATATTTTATTAAACATTTCTGATATTAAAATAATTAGAGGACTGAGGTCTGATCTAAATAGTGCTGGAATTAATATTTCTGATATTAAGCAGGACAGTATTATAATAGATGCTTTACCTATAACAATATCTGAAAGTCATATAACCAGTTTTATTGAAGAATTGATTGAAAACTTTAAAAATGAAATTCCAGAGACCAGTTTGAGTCAAATAGATACGATAGCAAAATGTTTGTCGAGAAATTTAGCGATTAAACCCGGTACTACACTAACGAACAAGGAACAGGGAAATATATTAGATGAACTATTCTGTTGTAAGGAACCAAACTTTTCTCCTTTTGGAAGAACTACATTTATTACGATTACAATGGAAGAATTAGAAGACAAATTTAATTTATAGAATAATATGGGAAGACTTACAGAAGCAATTAAACATCTAATCATTTTAAATGTTGTTCTATTTGCCGCAAGCAGTTTGTTGCCAGGAATTAATTTAGGAAATTGGTTGGCTTTATACTTTCCTAAAAATGAACATTTTGGAGTGTGGCAATTTGTGTCTCATATGTTCATGCACGGCAGTCTTATGCACATCATTTTTAATATGTATGCCCTTTGGGCCTTTGGATCTCCCCTAGAACAAATGTGGGGTAGAAATAAGTTCTTATTCTTTTATTTTTCGACGGGATTAGGAGCTGCCTTTATTTATACAGGTGTTAATTATTTTCAATTCAACGGTGTTTATAATGAATTGATCAATTTAGGAATGCAGAGTAATGAAATTCAAAACTTATTAGATTTCGGACGGTATAATTCTGATATTTTGACCCAAATTTCAGAAAAAAGATTAGTGAATTTTTATCAGATCTATAACACCCCTGCTGTTGGAGCATCGGGAGCTATTTATGGAGTTTTAGTTGCATTTGGTATGTCGTTTCCTAACGCTAAACTAGCATTAATATTTTTCCCGGTACCGATATCTGCTAAATATTTTATTCCTGTTTTAATTGGTTTGGATCTTTTTTCCGGTGTAACAGGTTTTTCTATTTTTGGTGGTGGTATAGCACATTTTGCACATGTTGGCGGTGCCATCATAGGCTTTATTATGATGCAATACTGGAAAAAGAATCAGTTCAAGAGGTGGAATTAATTTAAATGAATTTAAGTGAGTAATTGGTATCTAAATTTAAAAACTAAATTTTCTTCTGTAAATATTGTCGAAAAGATTATTTACATCAATGTTATTGTATTTTTAGTGACATATCTCTTTAAAACAATTTCCTTTTTAACAGACCTTGATGAAAGCTTTATAGTTACTTGGTTCGCACTTTCTCCATACTTTAGTTCCTTGATTATAAAACCATGGACAATAATAAGTTATGGATTTTTACATGAGGGGCTCATTCATATACTATTCAACCTGTTCATTTTGTACTTTATTGGAAATCTCTTCCTTGATTACTTCAACAGAAAACAGTTTTTGGTTTATTATTTTTTAGGCGTAATTTTTGGGGGGATAATTTTTATGTTAAGCTATAATTATTTTCCAGCACTAAAAACCAGAGAAACATTTTTAGTAGGTGCTTCAGCAGGAGTAACCTCGATTATAATTGGAATAGCCAGTTTTATACCAAATTATGCTTTGAGATTTAGGTTTATTGGAAATATTAAGTTATTGTATATCGCCATTTTTTTAATTGCATTAGACATAATTCAAATTCCAAATGGCAACGCCGGTGGTCATCTTGCGCATTTAGGTGGTGCATTGATCGGTTTTTTATTAACGACTAAGTTAAATAAAGGAAAAAGTTTAATTTTATGGATGGAAAGTTTATTGCAACCGAAGCAAAAATCACCACTTTCTACAATTCATAGACGAGAGAAGTCCTCTATTCGTAAAAAAGAAAATTCGATAGATCGACAAAAAAAAATTGATAGAATTTTAGATAAAATAAGCAAATCAGGATATGACGCATTATCAAAGGAAGAGAAAGATTTTTTATTTAAAGTAGGAAAAGAATAACTAAAATATATCCCCTTGAAGAAGTTATCTCTTTTAAATAAAATAATTTATTTAATCAATAATGTTTTTGCATTGTTGCTTTTGCTAAGTATTGTAATTAAGTTTATTCAACCGAAGTCCTTTCCTTTGATTTCTGTTCTAAGCCTGACAGTTCCAATTCTTATTTTTGCACATATAATATTTATTATCTACTGGATTATAAGTGGTCTTAAAAAACAGTTATTACTGTCCGCTACTTGTATTCTTCTGACAATATTTTTTTCATATTTTCCATATAAATTCAATGGTAAAGTAATAAAAGGTGACGATTCAATTACTATTATGAATTATAATGTACATCTATTTAATGTTTATGGCATATTAGATAATGAAAACATACCTTTGAAGATCGCTGATTTCGTAACACTAAATAACCCGGATATAGTTACCTTTCAAGAATATGCAGATAATGAAATAAATTTATTCGACTTTCCTTATAAATACATTGAGCTCGGTACAAAGAAGAAATTTGGACAAGCAATCTTTTCAAAATTTCGAATAATTAATAAAGGTTCCTTGCATTTTGAAAATTCGTCTAATAATGCCATTTTCGTTGACATTGTAAAACAGAATGATACACTAAGAGTTTATAACCTTCATCTCGAGTCGTTTGGAATTAAAGCGAATAAAATAAATTTAAATGAAAAGGATTCTAAAAGACTATTACATAGATTGTCCACGTCCTTTGTAAAACAACAGGCTCAAGTAGAAAAATTTATTAGTCATAGTGAGACTTGCAATTATAAAATTATCACTTGCGGAGACCTAAACAATACGGCTTATTCCTGGGCTTATCGCAATATCAAAGGAAATTCTAAAGATACCTTTTTAGAAGCAGGGAAAGGGTTTGGTAAGACTTATTCCTTTGCAAAATACCCTTTAAGAATTGATTTTATTTTAGTTGATGAAAAAATAGAAGTTTACGAACATCAAAATTTTGACGTGAAATTATCAGATCACGAACCTATTTTGGCGAAACTCAGTCTATAAACCTATAGAAAATCCATAATCTCGCTCCACTTTGCAAATTCTCAAATGATATTTTTTATACCATAATACCCTACCCTTTTCACGTGCAATAGTATGCTCAACATTATTTTTCCAATTTATTATAGCCGTAACATTTTCCCAGTAAGAAACTGTAATCCCAACTTCATTTCTAACAGATTCAATTCCCAAATATCCTTTTTGCTGTTTTGCCAGCTCTTCCATTTTTTTGGCTGTGTCTTCGTAACCTTCGTCAATTTCAGTTCTTAATGTTGTGAATATAACTGCGTAATAAGGTGGATTTGGGGTCTTTGCTATCATAATATTTATTGTAAGTTTGCATCGCATAAAAGTACAGGTATGAACCCACAAAAAAAAGTCGCTTTTTATACTTTAGGGTGTAAGCTCAATTTTTCAGAAACGTCTACAATTGCTAGAAGTTTTCAGGATGAGGGCTTTGAAAAGGTTGATTTCAGTAAAATCGCTGATATATATGTGATCAACACATGCTCTGTAACTGATAATGCCGACAAGCGATTTAAGACAATTGTTAAATCCGCTTTAAAGCATAATGAAAATGCCTTTCTCATCGCGATAGGATGCTATGCTCAATTAAATCCCAAAGAATTAGCAAATGTTAGTGGAGTGGATTTGGTTTTGGGTGCTAATGAAAAATTTAAGGTAACAAACTATCTCAATGAGTTGAGTAAGAATGAAATAGCTGAAGTTCATTCCTGTGAAATTGAGGAAGTGAATTTTTATGAAGGTTCTTACTCCATTGGAGATCGAACGAGAGCGTTTTTAAAGGTTCAGGATGGATGTGACTATAAATGTACCTTTTGCACTATTCCTATGGCAAGGGGAATTTCCAGAAGTGATACGCTTGGAAATGTTTTAAAAAATGCCAAAGAAATATCAAGCAAAGGCATTAAAGAAATTGTTCTTACAGGAGTGAATATAGGAGATTATGGTAAAGGGGAATTTGGTAATAAAAAGCATGAGCATACTTTTTTAGAATTGGTGCAAGAATTAGATAAATTAAAGGGTATTCATCGTATTCGAATTTCATCTATTGAACCTAATTTATTGAAAAAGGAAACAATTGATTTTATAACTGGTTCAAACAGTTTCGTTCCTCATTTTCATATTCCCTTACAGAGTGGCAGCAATCATTTATTAAAAATTATGAAGAGAAGATATTTGAAGGAGGTTTATGCTAAAAGGGTTGACCAAATAAAACTAAACATGCCAAATGCCTGTATTGGAGTGGACGTAATTGTTGGTTTTCCTGGGGAAACAGAGGAACTGTTTTTAGAAACGTATAATTTTTTGAACGAACTAGACATTTCCTATTTGCATGTCTTTACCTATTCTGAAAGGCCAAATACTGAAGCTATCGAAATGGATGATATCGTACCAAAGAATATTCGCAACAAAAGAAGTAAGATGTTACGAGGTTTGTCTGTAAAAAAGAGAAGAGCATTTTATGAAAGTCAGCTAAACAATGAGCTTTCCGTTCTTTTTGAAAATAAAAATAAAAGTGATTATATTTATGGTTTCACTGAAAACTATGTGAAGGTAAAAACACCTTGGAATCCTAGTTTGGTAAACACAATACATCCAATAAAATTAACCGAGATCGATGAGGATGGTTTAGTAAGGTTCCTATGGATAAAAGAACCTGTTTTAGCTTAAAAAATGGATACATATTACACTTTTGCGATATTAGTTTTTACTTCTTTTTTTACATTGATAAATCCCTTGGGAACAATGCCTATATTTATGTCAATGACGGCTTCACTGAGCAATGAAAAACGAAAACATACGGCTAAAAAAGCAAGTATAGTTGCCTTTCTTACCATAATTGCCTTTGCTTTTTCCGGACAAATTCTATTTAGATTTTTTGGGATTTCTGTAAACAGTTTTCGAATCGTCGGAGGTGTAATATTTTTTGCAATGGGATGGGATATGTTACAAGCAAGGTTGGGCAATATAAAACACACCGATGATGAGAGCAAAATTAATGCCTATGTTGATGATATTTCCATAACGCCTCTGGCAATACCAATGATTTGTGGCCCTGGAGCCATTACAAATGCGATTATTTTAATGGAAAGTTCAGAGACAGTCATAAAAAAAGTAATTTTAATTGCAGTAATTTCTATTGTATTGCTGTTAACCTATTTAATATTAATAGGTGCGAGTAGAATAACTGATAAATTAGGAGAAACCGGTAATAAAGTTATGATGCGATTAATGGGATTGATTGTTATGGTAATTGCGGTGGAATTTTTCTTTAGTGGGTTAAAACCAATTATTTTATCGATGTTAAATGCCAAATAAGATACATATCTATTTCGTACCGGGTCTGGGTGCAAGTTCAACAATTTTTGATTATCTTCAATTACCTGATGAAAAGTTTGAACTTCATTTTTTAGAGTGGTTAATTCCTCTATCAGTTGACGAAAAACTTGAAAATTACGTTCAAAGGTTGATAAAAGAGATAAAACATCCAAATCCGGTTCTAGTCGGTGTTTCCTTTGGTGGAATTGTTGTTCAGGAAATAAGTAAATATATTGATACTGAAAAAGTAATTATTATCTCTAGTGTTAAAGATTTCAATGAAATTCCAAAACGCCTAAAAATTCTAAAAATAACAAGGGCCTATAAACTGTTTCCTGCAAAAAAAATTGCTAGAACGGGAGATTTTTCAGCTATCAAATTTAACAGAACTATCCGAAAAAGAATCGAGATTTATAATAAATATTTAAATGTCAGGGATTCAAACTATCTGAAATGGTCCATTCATAATGTACTAAATTGGAGACCCAGTTCGGTAACGGACAATATCATTCATATCCATGGGAATAAAGATGAGATATTCCCAATTAAATATATAAATGATTGTATTGTCGTTGACGGCGGAACACATGTGATGATATTAAATAAAGCAAAAAGAATTAGTGCAATTCTAGAAGATATTTTTTAATACCTTGCAAATAATGATAATTGAAAATACCAATATTGAGGATCTTATTTTAATTACACCAAATATTTTTGAAGATAACAGAGGTTATTTTTTAGAATCCTACAACAACAAAAAGTTGGGCAGTGTTATTAATGTCAATTTTGTTCAGGATAATGAATCCCTTTCTCAAAAAGATGTATTGAGAGGTTTACATTTTCAAAACCCTCCATTTGCTCAAGCAAAGTTAATCAGAGTGATTAAAGGTAGTATTTTAGATGTTGCGGTAGATTTAAGAAAAAAGTCCCCTACCTATGGCGAGCATTTTAAACATGTTCTCAATGAAAAAAATAAGCAGCAATTATATATCCCTGAGGGATTTGCTCATGGTTTTTTATGTTTGGAAAATAATACTATTTTAAATTATAAGTGTTCAAATTATTACAATCCTGAAAGTGAGAAATCAATCTTGTGGAATGATCCAGACTTAAACATTGATTGGGGTATTGAAAAACCCATTTTAGCAAAAAAAGATACATTAGCCGAAAATTTTAGTACATTTGACAATCCCTTTTAATTTTTAAATTGCCACAACCATGAAAAGAGCTCCCCGAATTATCGTTTTTTTAAGCGTAATTATTGTCAGTTTGTTTTTTATAAATTCAGAGGAATTAGTCACTGATAAAGAATCCAAAAGCAACACGGATCCATCTAAAAGCACGAGTGACAGTTATGAAATTAAAGCGCTAAAAATTCCGAATAATTTAAATTTTGCAGGCGAAAAGGTACCTTTAAAACAAGAAGATATTAGAGAACGAATTGACAGAGAATTACTTGTTAATACATATTGGCAATCGAATGCACTTTTGTGGTTTAAGAGAACACATAAATATTTTCCAATAATAGAACCTATTTTGAAGGAAAAAGGAGTACCAAATGATTTTAAATATTTAGCAGTGATTGAAAGTGATTTAAGAAATGTTACTTCTCCGGCTGGAGCTAAGGGTATGTGGCAAATGCTTAAAGGAGCTGCCCGTGAACAAGGATTAGAAGTCAATGGAAATGTTGATGAACGCTATCATTTGGAGATGGCCACAAGAGCAGCATGCGACTATTTTATCAAAGCAAAAGAAAGACTTGGTAGTTGGACGCTGGCAGCAGCGGCTTATCACTCTGGAAATTACGGTATAGAAAAGAGATTAAAAGAACAATATGTAGATAGCTATTACGATGTATTGGCAGGTGAAAATACGGAAAGATACTTACCAAGAATTATTGCCGCAAAAGAGATTTTAAGTCACCCGAAAAAATATGGATTTATTTTTGATATTGAGGATTTATATGTACTACCTCCTAGTTATATTGTTGAAGTAGATACTGTTATTACAGATATTGCTCTATTTGCTAAAGGATTTGATACGAATTACAAAGAACTAAAACGTCAGAATCCATGGTTAAGAGAAAATAAACTAAACAATAAGACGAGAAAATTATATCAAATTAAAATACCAGAATAGAGTTTTAGTGATTAAACCTAATTTATAGTTTGGGAAACAAAAATTATTAGGATCTAGGAATATAAAAGTAATTATTTAAAGTTATTTTTAACCTGGTGATATTCACTGATTATTTCTTCTACAATTCTTGCCGCCGGTTTAATTTCATGAATCAATCCTGCTATTTGACCTATCTCTAATTCTCCAATCTCTAAATCACCCTCAAACATTCCTTTTTTAGCCCTTGCTCTGCCTAAAAATTCTTTCAATTCATCCTTGTTAGGATTATGTTTATATAACTCTTGTACTTGCAGGTAGAATTTGTTCTTTATTAACCTTACGGGAGTTAGTTCCTTTAAAGTAAGGTCTGTACCACCATCCTTGGTTTCAACTACCCTATTTTTAAAATTAATGTGTGCAGAAGATTCCTCACTAGCCACAAACCTACTGCCTATCTGCACCCCATCTGCGCCTAGGATCATGGCTGCCAACATGCCTCTTCCTGAAGCAATTCCTCCTGCTGCAATAAGTGGTATATTAATCTTTTCTTTTACCATTGGTATCAATGTAAATGTTGTGGATTCCTCTCTTCCATTATGTCCTCCTGCTTCAAACCCCTCTGCAACCACGGCATCTACACCCGCCTCTTGCGACTTTAATGCAAATTTTACACTACTAACTACATGTGCTACTATGATACCATTGTCCTGTAAAAAGGAAGTGTGGAGTTTCGGATTTCCGGCTGAAGTAAAAACAATCTTTACCCCTTCATCGATAATAATCTGGAGAATTTCTTCAAGATCCCGATAAAAAAGTGGCACATTCACCCCAAAAGGATTAATAGTATTCTTTTTACATTTTTGAATATGTTCTCTTAAAACATTCGGATACATGGAGCCCGCTCCAATCAATCCTAGACCTCCTGCATTACTTACAGCAGATGCCAATTTATAACCACTTACCCAGATCATTCCGGCCTGAATAAGTGGATATTTTATAGAAAAAAGTTTCTTTATTTTATTAGACATTAATTTTAGCTTATATTTAATAAAACAATAAAATTACATAATTTAATTTATGTAATTGATTGTCTATATTATTACAATATTATGAATAAAAAGGACGAGGAAAAAGTTAAAATTAACCTACTTTGGACTGGAGGTTGGGATTCTACCTTTCAATTATTGCAACTATTAATTATCTATAAAAAACCTGTACAACCATATTATTTGATTGATGAAGAGCGTAAATCTACTTCAATGGAAATTAAGACAATGACACAGATCAAAAATTACATCAAAAAGAAATATCCCCACACAGAAAAACTATTATATCCAACACAATACTTCTCCGTAAATGATATCTTGACCAATATAGAGATAACTTCGGCATATCAAGAACTCCTAAAATATACTAGAGTTGGGACTCAATACGAATATCTTGCGAGGTTTTGCAAGCAAAATGATATTAAAGACATGCAGCTTTCCATACAGGAGCATATTAAACCGGACCCGACTCATTTCAATATCAATTCCTTAGTAGCAAAAAATACCTGCCCCTATCAAGATGTCTATATCATTGATCCAAAATTCAAAAAGATGAATGAATATTTGTTGTTTCAATATTTTTCTTTTCCTTTAATTAAGCTCACAAAAATTCAGATGTTAAAAGTGTCAAAGAAGAATAATTTTGAAAAAATAATGAAAATGACATGGTTTTGCCATAATCCAACTCGCAATAAGAGACCCTGTGGAATTTGCAAACCATGTATCATAGCAATTGATGAAGACTTTGGATGGCGAATTCCGGTAAGAAGAGAATTATATCTTTTTATTATAGAAAATTTTTATGGCCTTTGAAATCATTAGTAAAATCAATACTTATTCAATTCGGGTTGTATTCAAAGAAAAATGATTCCTAATAAAGTATGTTCAACAAGTTATAACATCTAATTTATTTTATCAAAATGTTAATTAATCCTTTCGGTAACAATAGAATAGAATAATAATAGTTTATATAAACGAATTGAACCAACATTTTCTTATGAGTGACACCAATCTGCAAAAAGATCAAATCAATTTACTGTGGACCGGAGGGTCGGATTCAACTTTTCAACTTTTACAGTTATTGCTTGTTTACAGAAGTCCGGTTTTACCCTTCTATTTAATACATACAGAGCGTGGATCTACTTCTATGGAAATTCAAGCAATGAAAGAGATAAAAAATCTCATCATAAAAAAATATCCTCATACAAAGGAATTGTTACTCCCGACTCAGTATCACGAGGTGAGCGATATTTTACCTAATGCAGAGATAACTTCTGCATACGAATCAATTCTTAATTTTACTCATATTGGAAATCAATACCATTGGCTTGCAAGATTTTGTAAGGAAAAGAAAATTAAAGATATGCAGCTTTCTGTTGAGAGACCAATAAAATCAAAAGAAAATGACTGGGACGCAGTTCTTGACAAAATGCTTATTAAAGATGTCATTAACTCACAGTCCGTCTATAGATTTGATTCAAAAAATAAAAATTCTGATATTTTTAAGATGTTCAAATATTTTGTCCTTCCAATTAGAAAGTTTACAAAAGTCCAAATAAATGAAATTTCAATCGAAAAAGGGTGGGAAAAAATAATGGACAAGACATGGTTTTGCCACAACCCAACTAGAAACAAGAAACCATGCGGAATATGCAGTCCCTGTCAGCAAAAAATTAATTCAGGATTAGGAAGAAAAGTACCCCTTATACAACGCGTTAAATTTTTATATTATAGTAAAATATTATGGCCTTTTAAGGCATTGACAAAATCTATTCTTATTCAATTTGGATTATTTTCAAAGAAGAATAACCGTTTGTAGAACATTATTTTCAACAAATTCAGGAATAATTGAGTTTAGTTTTTGTACTTCATATCAGCATTTTTACTCCCATCTTTAATTGTTCGAAGAATGGACATGAATAAAAAGATGATATAATTAATAAATCTTTATAATTGATAATTTGATGGTTCAAAAACAATAGAATCGAACTAGAATAGTTTATAGAAAGGAAATATTTAATTATGAGTGAAATTAATATTCAAAGAGAGCCGGTCAATTTATTATGGACAGGAGGTTGGGATTCCACTTTTCAACTTTTACAATTGTTAATTACCAATCGAAGATGTGTTAAACCGTATTACATAATTGATACCGAGCGTAAATCTGTGGGCATAGAATTAAAAACTATTAAACTCATTAAAGATCAATTACTTAAGAATTACCCTTACTCTAAAGAACTATTATATCCAACTCAGTATCAAGAAGTAAGTGATATTTTACCGAATGTCGAGATAAGTACAGCATATGCAGCAATCATTAGAAAAACTCATATTGGTAATCAATATGAATATCTAGCCAGATTCTGTAAAGAAAATGAAATTACTGATATGCAGCTTTCCATTGAAAAACCACATTCTTCTGAAGAAGATTACTGGGGTCAAAAACTAAATAAGATTCTTTCAGAAAGTAATATAAATTCTGAATCTGTTTATCGGGTTGGAGAAGAGTTTAAAGGATCGGATATGTATTTGATCTTTCAATATTTTTCTTTTCCAATACGAAAAATCACTAAGATGGAAATGGCTAATATTACTGATGAACACGATTGGAATAAAATTATGAATCTAACTTGGTTCTGTCATAATCCAACGAATAATATGAAACCTTGTGGTATATGTAAACCATGTCTACAAATAATTAATAAAGGATTTGGCTGGCGAATTTCATTTGGAAGAAGAGCTATATCTTTATGCTATCGAAAAATATTATGGCCATTGAAATCAACTATTAAGATTGTCCTTAAAAACCTTGGTTTGTTGCCAAAGCAAATTACTTCATAATTAGGTTAAATAATTAATATAAATATAGAAGAATGAAGTTTACAGTTCTTACGAATCCTGAATTAGGCAACAACTTCGTAAATGACTTGATCGATGCCGGCCTTAGGCCTGAAATATTAGTTACACAAAACCCGTTTTTACGTAAAGAAAACATTTTTTATAAAATATATTGCAAAAAAAATTCTTAGAAAAGTTCAGTATTTAAAAAATAGAGATTTGATTCTGAGGAAGTATCAACCCTATTTTATTGCAAAAAAATACGCAATTCCAATATATGATTCAAACAATGTAAACAGCATAGAATTTGAAAATAAAATTAAGGAGAAGGAAATAGATTATATTTTCACTTTCATTTTTAAAATATTGAAAGAAAATATATTTAATGCACCCAAGTTTGGTTGTATTAATTTTCATCCGTCCTATCTACCTCACAATAGAGGCGAAACTCCATGGAGTTGGATTATTTTGAATAATCAACAAAAGACTGGAATAACTTTTCATTATATAACTAAAGAGATCGATAAAGGTAATGTAATTGAACAATATGAAGTTCCTATATCAGAGCATGTAAACACAAAAATATTAAAGCAATATTTATTTGGTCTTGGTTCGGTCTTGTTTATACGGTTAATTTTTAAGCTAAAAAATAAAGGTGAATTGATCATAACTAAAGATCAAAATGAAAAAGGCTAATATGAGCCTCCTTTCAGTATAAAAAATAGAGTTATTTCAGAAAATAATACCCTAAATAAGATTTGTAATATTATCAGAGCATCAAGGGATGATTATATGGACGCTATCTACTTCATTAAAGGGAAAAAACTGATAGTCATAAACTATATTGAAATAACCAATAAAGAATTTAATAGTGATGAGCTTCCCTATTTAAATGAAGAACGAGATTTAGATATAATATCTTCTGATGGTAAAACCTTAATGCTGATAACAAATAAATTGCGCTTTACAATGAATTAATATATCCTTTTTATTTGATTATTCAATCAAAATAAATGACAGCCACCTTCCCATCTAATCTATTTTTCATTTTTAGAATGAATATTGTTTTCTTGAGTTAAAATATTAATAATTCTTTTATTAAATATCTCTATACCATTTTTATTTAGGTGATGAAAATCAAAAAAATGTACAGTATCATTTAGTTTCAAAATTTCATTAAAATTATAATATTTCCCATACTTTATCATTTCCTTATCAAAATCTACATTATTTTCATAGGATCCATATAAATCTGTTGTAACAGGAGACTGTACCAGGATTAATTCAATATCTCTCTTTTTAAATTCAGGGATTATTTTCTCAAACGATTCAAACAATTCTTCATTATAGATCCATTTTTTATTCACAAATTTCTCAGGTTTATAGTGAAATAGTTTTATTTCTACAAATCCTCCATCTATGTATGTATCGTTTTTTCTTTTCGTATTTTCAGAAAAACCAGCTTTATCATGATGCACAAATTCACGATATATGGAATAAATTAGCGTATTGTATATTTTTAAATGATTTTGTTTAAGTGCTAATTTGACAGTCTCTTGATCAACCTCACGATTTGAAATAATTTCTAATGTCGACTCTACACCATCCAAAGAAAATACAAATGGACAAACTTCAAATATCACAACTTTGGGATTCAAAGAATCTAAATATTTGTTAAGTAAAAATTCTGTTTGAATAGGAGTTTGTGAATTTGTACCCATATTAAAAGTTTTAAAACCGGCCTCTTTAAATATCCTTGTGTCAAAGCCCCTATATGTATGTGACGATCCTAAGAAAAGTACATCAACATTTTTTTTCGATTTTAGGTCATTTAATCTTGTAAAAGTATGCCCGTCAGCACCAATCTTGTAATTTAAATTTTTTTTAAGTGGTGAATAATCTCCCCAAACTATTATAAATCCAATATAAAATATTATAATGAAGATAAAAAATATAAATATTGATTTAATAAATTTCCACATATCTTTAAAATTGAAAATATATAAATGGGGTTTCTTCCGTCTGGGCTAGTAAGCCAATTAAACAAATGATTAATGCATACCAAACCCACCTTAATAATTTAGGCCATTTAGCCCCAGTTTTCTCAATTGCAAATTCATCCTCTCTTCCTAGCCATTCAATAAGTAAAAAAAATATTATCATTAGAATTACAACTAATGCACTTTTAGCTCCGGCAAAGCTAGGCATACTAAAAACAGATGTTGAAAATATTTCTGACAAGTAACGCATTGCATGTCCAACACTATCTGCTCTAAAGAATACCCAGGCCAGTAAAGTCAATCCAAAGGTAGCTGCCATATTAAAAAACTCCCTAATAGTTGGTAAGTATTTCCCCTGAGCCACAACTTCCAGATTTTGCCTGTTTCTTTTCAGTAGTAATAAAGGTAGAAAGTAGATCGCATTTAGAGCACCCCATATAATAAAGGTCCAGTTAGCACCATGCCAGAATCCACTAACAATGAATATTATAAATACATTTCTTATTTGATTCCATTTACTTCCCTTGGATCCTCCCAAAGGGATATACAAGTAATCTCTAAACCAGGTAGATAGAGATATATGCCATCGCCTCCAAAATTCTGCAATATCCCTTGAAAAATACGGAAATGCGAAATTCTTCATTAGGTTAAATCCAAAAAGCCTCGATGTTCCAATGGCTATATCCGAATAACCGGAAAAATCACCATAGATCTGAAAGGCGAAAAATAAAGCACCTAATACCAAGGTACTACCAGAATAATCATCTGAGTTATTAAATATCAAATTGGCATATTCAGCAGCGTTATCCGCAATGACCACCTTTTTGAACATCCCCCATAGTATTTGTCGTAATCCATCTACCGCTTTATTATAATCAAAAGTTCGTTTTTTATAAAACTGAGGCAATAAATTGGTTGCTCTTTCTATTGGGCCTGCAACCAACTGTGGGAAAAAACTTACAAAGGCAGCAAAGGCTATAAAGTTTCTTGTCGGTTCCAATTTCCTCCTGTAAACATCTATGGTATAACTCAAGGTTTGAAAGGTGTAAAAACTGATACCAACCGGTAAGATAATATTCAATCCTTGTGGGTTTATAGGATGACCTAAAAAGGAAAATGCCTCTACAAAATTATCTAAAAAGAAATTGAAATATTTAAAAAAGCCCAGAAAACCAAGATTTACAAAAATACTTGTCCATAGCAACATCTGTCTCTTCTTCTGATTCTCTTCGTTTCGTAGTCTCCTTCCAACGGTATAATCCACCAAGGTGCTAAACATTATTAAGGATAAAAATCGCCAATCCCACCAGCCATAGAATACATAACTGGCTATAACAATTAAAAGGTTCTGAAACTTTAAATTCTTGCTAATAACAAACCAATAAAGTATAAATACTATTGGTAAGAAAATGGCAAAATCTAATGAGTTAAATAGCATCTATTTGTCAGAGTAATTAAAATTAACCCTACTTTTCATTTTGACCCGGATGGATCTGATAAGTTCAAATATATATATAATATTCATTTCAATAAAATATTAAAGTTAATTGATTGATTTTTAACTAACTGATAAAATGGATGTATTTTCTTAATGTTCTAATAATTTTATTTTCAATTCTAAACCACAAAGGGAAGTTTATCCTTGAATACATACCAATTTCAACCAATTCTCCTCCAAATCTGGATTTATATGTTCGAAGTCTATTATCTTGACCTTTTGTACCTGCGCAAATATAAACAAAAAGAGGTATTTTATGCTCCAACCCAAATTTCATTACTTCCCAATCTACTACCGCATCAGGGCTTTGTTTGTTATGTTCTCGGTTGAGACCGCCTCTAAACCAATAATAAATCCTATTATTGTCATACACAAAAAATCCGCCACCGATTACTTTATTGTCATAGGTTAATGTCACCATTCTTGTATTTTCCATTAATAGCAAATTAGATAGAAATGCCAAGTCCGGAATAGGCAATGCCATTACTTTATCATTAATTTTAAAAATGCCAGACAATATATTGTACACAGCAATAAGGTTTTCCTGTGATTTTTCATACGAAACTTCAACGCCGTCTCTGTATGCTCGTCTTATCTCCCTCCTCCTACTTGAATCAAATTTATTATATACTTCTTCTTCCGAATCCAAGTGTATAAAATAATTTAGTTTTGGGGTATACTTCCAATTATTTTTTATGAAGGTATCTTTTAAAATTAAATCTGTGCGAAAATTTCTAAACTCAATATATTTAGATTTGAATTTTAAGTATTTTCCAATCTTATTAATGAATATTTCAAGAATTTCTTTATTCTCGTCTTTTACTAATGGGCCACCATAAATAAGTGCACTTCTATTAGGGTTCTTGGTTCTACTTTTTCCAGTTGGTACTATTACACCCGTACAGAAACCTAAACACTTTCCATCAGAAGATTCAAGGAAAAATATAAATGATTTATAATTTTTTTGATTAGCCCAAAACTCATACATTTCTATAGATTGATAGAAATTCGAATGGTCATGGTTTTTATAAAAATCAATCCATTTCTCTTTCTCTATGTTTTCAATAGCACAATAAAATTTAACGTTTTTCATTTATTTATCTTATTATTTCGGATAGCCAAAAATTCAAGAAATATTAGTTTTTACGATCTCAGAGAAGCCCAATTATTTTTTTACGAAGAATTTGTATAGCAATGGTAATGGATCTTGAATAGAATTCTTAATAAGTGTGTTTTTGGGCATATCATATTTATTACTCTTCTTTATTATTTTAGATTTCAATATTTTCATTAAGCCAAGATTATTGACATAATTATCATGTCGATAGTCAGGAATCTTATAATTGATGCCAAGGGAAGATAGACAGTATAGATATGGGAAATTTACTCCCACTTTTTCCGAACCCACTATCGAACCCCATACACGAGGATTCAACTCTAACACTTTAAAATTTTTATCAGATTCATCATACCTTAGATCGATATGAGCAAAACCCGACCAGTTCAATTTTTTCATTAATTCTTTAATCATCTCATA
>PVMK01156036.1_pt1 | contig 40278 bp, 42 predicted proteins | sample 1853481 | NCBI WGS metagenome assembly PVMK01 (sample SAMN08533507, study PRJNA380276) | Marine sediment metagenome, whole genome shotgun sequencing project.
TCAAATATAGCGGAACCATAAATGAGATCATAGGTGATGCATTGTTGGCTATTTTTGGTGCTCCACAAGAGATGTCAGACCGAGCCCAACGTTCGATTGCCTGCGCTATAGAAATGCAGAACGCCATGTCCACGGTGAATGAACAGAACTGCGTACAGGGCTTACCCGAGTTAGAAATGGGAATTGGTCTCAATGAGACAGAAGTGATCGTAGGTAATATCGGTACCAGCAAAAGAAGTAAGTATGCTGTAGTGGGGAGCGGCGTAAACATGACCAGCCGGATTGAGTCCTATACCGTGGGTGGACAGATCCTTATTTCCGACTCTGTATATAAGAAAGCGGGTGATGTTTTGCGTGTTGACGGTCAGCGAGAAGTACTTCCAAAGGGAGCTGAAACCCCCCTAAAGATTTACGAAGTTGGTGGCATTGCCGGACGCTACAACCTTGTGCTGGAGGGGAAAGACCCAGCCATGGTAAATCTCGCTCGAAAAATTCCGGTTCTCTACACGGTGCTTGAAGGCAAACATATCGGGAAAAAAGGACTCACGGGAACTATATCTCAACTTTCCGAAAAACGCGCAGTAATTAGCTTGGATGAAATGCTCGAACCTTTGACCAATCTAAAGATGAACTTGGCGGAAGTGGCTCACAAACTGAGTGTTAGAGATTTTTATGGAAAGGTGATTGAGCGTTCAGATAGAAAAAAGCCGATCCATGTTATTCGGTTTACATCTGTGCCCCCTGAGGTCGACGCATATTTTCACGCACACATTCAATATTCTACAAAGAAATCCAATGAATGACTGTAACCGACTATTTGAAGGAAAAAGGGGTTGATAAAAGGGGAGCAGATGCATATACTCGTGTGCCTCTGGGGCATGTATCAGTTCCTTTTGGGAGACTGACAGAATTGCCCCGGATCAGCAATATTGATTTCTTTTGGGACAGGGTCACAGGGTAGCCACAGAGGAACTGAATAGATACAAAAAAAAGGAGTTACATATGGATTTCGAATTGACAGAAGAATTAAGGATGTTGGAGGACATGGCATATAAGTTTGCCCAGAAGGAGTTGGCCCCGCTCTCGCATGAGTGTGACCGGGAAGAAAAATATACACCTGAGATAGTAAAAAAGGCTGCTGAAAACGGGCTGGTGGGGGCCTGGGTCCCGGAGGAATATGGTGGGGCAGAAGCCGGCAGTTTGGGGCTGGCAGTGATAACGGAGCAGCTTTCAAGGGTCGATATGGGTATCGGATTAAATGTGGTTGCGGCCTCGTTTGGTTCGGAGGCCATTTATTTGTATGGGACCGAAGAACAGAAAAAGAAGTATCTGCCGCCGGTTTGCAGGGGTGAGATGGTGAGCGCCGGGGCATATACCGAACCCGATGCGGGAACGGACGTGGCCGGGTACCGAACCCGCGCCGTCAAGGATGGCGACGATTACGTCATCAACGGAAACAAGATGTTTATAACCAATGGGACGGTTTGCGACTTCATGGTTGTGCAATGTATAACCTCCCCCGAGGAAAAACCGCACAACAGCTTTAGCATGATTATTGTGCCAAGCGATACACAGGGAGTCACAAGTACCAAGATCACCGGGAAAATGGGTGTCCGGTCCAGTGACACAGCGGAGATCAGCTTTGAGGACGTGCGGGTTCCCCAGGAGAACCTGGTGGGCGAAGAGGGGAGAGGTTTTTACCAGCTGATGCATTTTTTTGACACCACACGGCCAATGGTAGCTGCCCAGGGGCTTGGGCTTTCCCAGGCCTGTTTGGATGCAAGCATCAGGTATTCAAAAGAGAGGAGCGTCTTTGGTGCTCCCCTTGGTAACTTTCAGCTGACTCAGGCCAAACTAACCGAGATGGCCATCAAAATAGAGGCCCTGAGGGGGCTTGTGTATAAGGCGGCATGGCTGATCGACGAGGGACGTCCCGATTACACCCTGGCAGCCATGGCCAAACACCTGTCAGGCGAGACCGCTGTTTTTTGTGCCAATGCAGCGCTTGAAATCCACGGCGGGTACGGGTATATTGAGGAATATGATGTTCAAAGATACTACCGCGATGCCAAGATCCTGGAGCTTTATGAAGGGACAAAGGAAGCGGAGATTATGACCATAGGGAGGTTTCTTTTATCCAAATAGGCATTTGCGGAAACACCACTTGAACCGCTTGGTTTCAGTCCCAATAGGCACATTTATCCCTGGGGCAAGTTAATAGCCAGAAAATGGAGTCCCATTTGGAATAATCCTTTAAGCGCTCGCGCAAAAATAACTTCACATTTTCGCATGCCATCTTCAGATCATCTTCGACCGCGCCTCAATCGTGAAATCCTCGGAAGAGTGTTGCTATTCCTGTGGTTTCGCTCAATTGGCGCAGCCAAATCTGATCTAAATCTGTGCGCCAACTCTGTGAATTTATTTTTGCGAGAACCCTAAGTCCCAGTTATCCCCCGTCATGATCACCCCTGATTTTTTCCAGCTGGTCAGTGTACCAATCTACCTGACGGCAGACACCTCTGATGATCCGGACATCTCTTGCCCGCAACGGAAGCCTTGACAAAAACCGTCTGATGTTGAGCATCCAGTGCTCCGGGTTCTGGGGGTTGATAAATCCTATTTTGGTCAACACATCCTTCAGGTGGTCATACATCCCCTCAAGTTCGAAGCTGTTGGCCAGCCTTGGCAGTGTTCCGGGACTCTCTATTGCCGATGCCTGAAAGATCTCATAGCAAAAGAGCATCACAGCCTGGGCAAGGTTCAGGGAGGAGAAACGTGCCGTGGGTATCGTGGCGATTGTGTGGCAATGGGAGAGGTCCCCGTTCGAAAGGCCCCGGTCTTCGGGGCCAAAAACGATCGCTACCCGATTTTTTTGAGAGACGGAAATGAGATCTTGTGCCAACGCGCGGGGCTTGGTCATTGCCGGGCGGGCCGAACCGATCCGTGTGGTGGTCCCTATCACATACTGATAAGGTTCCAGGGCTGCCCTCAGGTCGTTGTAAAATGCGATCCCCTCGATCAGATATAGGGAATTTCCGGTGGCTGTCTTTTTCACACGGGAAAGATCGTAGTTCTTGGGATCTACCAGCGAGAGGCAGGTGAGACCCATATTGTCCATGGCGCGAACCACTGAACCGATGTTTTCGGGGATTTGGGGTTGAACTAGAACAATACTTATGTATTCAAGTCTTATCTTGTGTTTCATTTTTCAATATTTTAAGAATATTCGCCATTAACTCATCGCTGTCAAAGGAAAAGATTACGGTGCCCGCCTCAATCTCAAAACTCAAAAGACGGCAATCGTATTCCCGGGCCACCTCTTCCAACATTTCCTTGAATTGGGACGCCTCGGGACGCTCCAGGCTATCCACCTCTTCTGAAAAGAGGTCAATTTCTATGAAACCGTGGGATTGAGCCATATGTTAATACCTCCAGGAGAAAAAGAACCGTGCCGAGTCCCACGATACCTGCCCCTAGGAAAAAGACGGTTTCGAAAGAGGTGAAATCGAGGAGTACCCCCGCAAGCATCGGGCCTGCGAGCATGCCAAGGCTGTGTCCCAGGGCCAGAAGACCCATGAGGGAGCCCATGGCATTGGTTCTTCGACCTTCTATCACTCCAAGCGCCATTATGGCCGGAGACGATACCCCCCCTGCCACCCCGAGCAAACCGTTTGCAAGGACCAGTTCCCCAAAAGAATCGGCCCTGTTCAGGTACAAAACGGATATGACGCCAAGAATTCCACCGGCTACTATCAGGGCTCTCTTGCTGAATCTGTCAGCCAAGTACCCCATTGGCAACTGGAAAAGCCCCGATACACATACGCTGGTCATGATAACGACACCAATGGCGGAACTGGAAAGGGAAAGTTTTGTGTTTGCCTGCAAGGGTAGAAAGGCCCATATAATGCCGATGCAGGTCATGAAACAGGCCCTGAATGCAAAAAGGGCGAAAATCGAAGGGGTTTTTAACAACCGGGTATAAGAGAAAGTGTCTTTCGAGACAAGAGATTTTTTTTTAAGCGGTCCTTTTTCTGGCGGAAGTAGTAATAAACAAAGGAAAAAGGCCAAAAGAGCCAGTGCCCCCATGCCCAAAAACGAAACCGTAATATTGAACAAATCATTCAGCACCCCTCCCACCAGGGGGCCCACGGTCAATCCGCCATACAGTGCCATATTAAAAAGCCCCATTATACGCCCTTCTTTCTGAATAGGCGTTATCAACCCCACATAGGCCTGGGCCACCGGCAGGATCATGGCCGACGCGAACCCCTGCCCCAGCCTCAGCAGGATCAAAGCTCCCACCCCATTTGAGACGGCATAGAGGAGAGATAGGAAAAAATATATAAACAACCCGGTTGTAAGGAGTGACTTCTTGCCCCTTTGGTCGGAGAGTTTTCCAAAATAAGGGACAAAGAGTGTTCTGGTCAGCGAAAAGGCAGCAAAAATAAGGCCTATCTGGAAGGTCCCTGCTCCCAGTTCATGGGCATACACGGGTAAGAGTGGCACTACAAGCCCGGCTCCCATGGTTGCGGCAAAGACTGCAAGGAATAGCGTTACAAATATTTTTACGTTGGCTGTCATTTTTTGCGATAAGAAGCAGTTCCTCTGGATGAGATTTTGCAAATATACACCCTTTGTTCTCCAATGCAAGGTCCAAAAAAAGAGATGTCCACGTTTCCCACGGCAAAATCCGTCTTGTTTTTCGGGGGGGCGGAAACAAGAAATGGGCCAGGGCCGGTGAATTGTTCCCAGTTGGGCTTTGATCTGATTGAGCTATGATCTGCATTGACGCCAATTAGTCTGAGCGCTTGCACTCAGACTTTGGTTATCCTATGGTCGTAACTCTCCTGAATGGCCCGGACAAGGGATGTAAGAGTTTTGTTTACAGGGGTGGGGATATCAAGGGCCTTGCCCTCCCGGACGATGGCGCCATTTATAAAATCGACCTCTGTGGCCCTCTGGTTGAGCACATCCTGTAGCATGGAGGCAATGTTTTCGAAGGTGCCCCTGCAGACTCCGAGGACTCGTTCAAAAGGGTCAGGATAGGGGAGCTTAACACCCTTTGCCACGGCCACGGCCACGGCTTCATTTACGGCTTCTTCCATAACACTCCTTGTACCCTCTATCTCGGGCAGACGGCCGTTTCTGAGTGCGGTAATGGCTGTTAATGCGTTGATACCCACGTTTACAATCAGTTTGCCCCAGATAAGGTTATTGGCCTCCTTTACGGCGTGGGTATCAAAACCTGCACCATTAAATGCAGAGACAATTTTCCCGAGAAAACTCCCCTCAGGGCCGATCACTGTCTCACCTTCCCCTGCATGTCTAATATGGCCCGGGCCCAAGGTCGTGGCCCCCTGGGCGGTCACTCCCCCGAAAATGGCGTGGTCCCCAAGCACCTCCTGGAATATCTCCAGATTGCCAATGCCATTTTGAAGGGTGAGGATATGCGTTTTTCTCTCAAGCCGTTTTGCGAGGGTTTCCGCAACTTTTCGTGTGTGGTTGGCCTTGACACAGATCAGCACTGCATCGGGATCCCCGGAGATCCTTTCAGTTGCTGCGGGGACCTGCACCCTGTATTCTCCAGTGATTCCCTCCACACGGATCCCATATTCATTTATGTGATTAGCCCTCTCCGGGCTGTAATCCAACAATGCCACAACATGGCCTGCCTTCTTCAAACGTGCCGCAAAAAGACAGCCCATGGCACCCGGGCCAACGACCAGAAAATTCAATTGATTCCTCCCCTTTACCTATACACATACTGCTACACATACAGCCAGGTTCTGAAGTGATCCAAAATGGCTGAGATCCAAATGTCTTGAGAATAACGTCAGTAGGTTTTCAATAAACTCGGGCATCGTGGGCTTCGGCCATTTCTTTCCGGCGCTCTCTAAACCAGTCGTCGCAGCGTGGCTGATATTTGGGGTTTTGACGAAAGCACGGAGAAGCCAATAAGGGGTCATTGGGAGAAAACCCCATTATTTCGCTTGGACTTATTGAGAAGCTACCAACTTTAGCTCATTTGAAACTTCAAGCACTTTTGAAGTCACAGCTTCTTTGCTTCCTCCTCCTTCATCGCAAAAATGTGCTCCGGTCCCGGGAAAGTGCCTTCTTCCACTTCCTCCTTGTACTGGGTGAGGGCATCTCTTATCTGTGGCGCCAGGTTTACATACCGTTTTACAAATTTGGGGGTGAACCGTTCAAAAAGACCCACGACATCATGGTAGACCAGCACTTGGCCGTCACACTCCTTGCCCGCACCGATCCCAATGGTGGGGATATTCAATTCCTTGGTGATCTTGGCGGCGACGAGATCGGGTATGCACTCCATTACAATCATAAATACCCCTGCCTCTTCCAGGTCTTTGGCGGATTGCACAAGTTCCCTTGCGCTTTCCGCATCTTTTCCTTGCACCTTAAATCCGCTCAGTTTTGTGGCTGTCTGGGGAGTAAGGCCAATGTGGGCGCAAACCGGCACCCCCGCATCGACAATGGCCCTGACCACATGACATACCTCGCTTCCACCTTCAAGCTTGACACTGTCGCACCCTGCCTCTTTCATAAAACGGCCCGCATTCTCCACCGCCTTTTCCACGCTGACCTGATAGGACATGAACGGCATGTCTCCGAGCACAAAAGTGTTTTTCGCCCCCCTGGTAACGGTCTTGCAATGGTGAAGCATCTCATCCATGGTTACCGGGACAGTTGAGTCATATCCGAGCACCACCATTCCCAATGAGTCTCCCACAAGTATGGTATCCATACCGACCTGATCCACGAGGCCGGCCGTGGGGTAGTCGTAGGCGGTCATCATGGTAATTTTTTCTCCTTTGTTCTTTTTTTCCTGCAAGTCTGAAATGGTGATCTTTTTTTCTGACATCTGTATCTCCTTCCTTATGTGGTTTAGGGCCTGCGAAGTTATTTCTGCGCAGGCTTGGTAAATAAAAAGGGCCTTCCGGTGGAACCGAAAGACCCTTTTATGATCTTGAGGGGTTTATGCCTCTCTCCCCCTTGATATTTCAAGTTCGCGTAACCGTCCCGGTCTGTCCTAACTGCCGATCCAGGCGGTACCACCATAATAGCTATCTTCTTACGTCAAATTGCCCGTGACGTCTGAAGATAAAACTGAAGATTGCAAAGAACAATATCATGATAGGTGTCCTTTAGGACGGATCACCTTCATTTTTGTTATTAAGTTTGTGAAAAATTTAACTTATAAAAAACGTTATGTCAACAAAAACCCGGTCAAGAATTTTATTGAAACCATTTTTTTTAAACATGCCCGATTCGGACAGTCCTAAACCGATTCCATTTAAAGGTTGAACAAAACGCTTTTTTGTGTATAATAACCTCAAGTTTCAACTCTCCAGGCTGGTTTCTGGGGCGGCAACTCACATTATCAGGAGGGAAAGCCGTGGCACACATAGACGCCTTCTTTAAACTCATGAATGACCAGGGGGCATCTGATCTCCACCTTGTGGCAGGCCAGCAGCCCGTGTTGAGGATCGACGGGGCCATGGAACGGGTGAAATACAAGGCCCTGGATGATGACGGACTGAGGGCAATGTTGTACGAAATAGCCCCCGAAGAAAAGGTCAAGCACTTTGAAGAGACAGGCGATGTGGATTTTGCCTATGAAATTCCCGGCCTGGCACGTTACAGGGCCAATTTTTTCCAGCAGAAAAACGGTGTGGGCGCTGTTTTCCGTGAGATCCCCTCAACCATTTTGACTTGTGAGCAGTTGGGGCTGCCCCCGGTGATTCGAAAACTGGCAAGTCTTCCCAGAGGGCTTGTTTTAGTCACCGGGCCTACCGGGAGCGGAAAGTCTACAACTTTGGCTGCTATTATTGACGAGGCCAACAGGACCCGAAGGGATCATATCATCACAGTTGAGGACCCCATCGAATTTGTTCACAAAAGCGATAAGGCGATAGTGAATCATCGGGAGGTAGGCCTTCATACCAAGTCCTTTTCAGCTGCGTTGAGGGGAGCCTTAAGAGAAGACCCCGACATTATCCTGGTGGGAGAAATGCGGGATCTGGAAACGATTGCATTGGCGATCGAAGCCTCGGCCACGGGCCATCTTGTTTTTGGCACCCTGCACACGACCAGCGCTGCCAAGACCGTGGACCGGGTCATTGAAGTGTTCCCCATAGACGGACAGGAGCAGATCCGGAATACACTTGCCGATGGACTCAGGGCCGTGGTTGCCCAGAACCTTTTTAAACGGGTAGATAAGAAAGGCCGGTGCGCGGCCCTTGAAATTATGATTGCGACCCCCGCCGTCCGAAACCTCATCCGCGAAGCCAAGACATTTCAAATCCCCTCCATGCTTCAAACAGGGAAAAAGTTTGGAATGCAGACCCTGGATGATGCCATAATGGATTTGTTAAACAAGAAAATGATCAGCCCGGATGACGCTTATGCCAAGTGTAATGATAAGGGCAAGTTCCTTCCTTTCTTGAAAAACCCACCGGCCGATTTTACGGATGTTTAAAGGAGGCAAGCCATGCGTCAACAAGAGGTAGACCATATTTTGACTGGCATGCTAAGCTCTCACGAGGACGTTTCCGATCTCAACATGACGGTTGACAAACCGTTTCAGGTGGAATCCTCAGGACAGTTGCTCCCGGTGTCATTAAAGCCACCCGTTGAAAAACTGACCCCTTTTCAGACCGAAACTATTGCCCTCAACCTGATAGCTGGAGACAGGCGTTTGACAAAAGCGCTTCTGTCACAGGGGTCTTGTGATTCGTCATACCAACTGGCCGGAAAGGCTCGGTTCAGAATGAATATCTTTTCTCAAAAGGGCTGCTATTCGATTGTCATGCGCCAACTGGCTACCAGTGTTCCGACAATCCAGGATCTTAATCTTCCGCCGGCCTTTTTCAAGATGACGGGGGAAAAGAATGGGATTATCCTGGTCACCGGCGCTACTGGGACAGGCAAAACCACTTCACTGGCGGCCTTTCTAAATGAAATAAACGAGCAACAATCTGTTCATGTGGTAACCTTGGAAGATCCTGTGGAATATTTGCATCCCCAAAAAAAAGCCACCTTTAATCAACGTGAGTTGGGCATTGACTTTGACAATTTTGCATCCGGCCTGAGGGCTGCTTTGCGGCAGGCCCCAAAGGTGGTGCTGGTGGGGGAAATGCGAGATAGGGAAACCGTGGAAATCGGTCTTTCCGCTGCAGAAACCGGTCATCTGGTTATGAGTACCCTTCATACAGTCGATGCCGGACAGACCGTCAACCGCATAGTGGGTATGTTTGATCAGGTGGAAGAAAAGCAGATCAGGATCCGTATGGCTGATACCATTCGATGGATTGTCTGCCAAAGACTCCTGCCCAAGGTGGGGGGGGGGCGTATAGCGGCGTTTGAGATAATGGGGGCAAACCTGCGGGTAAAAGATGCCATATTGAATGGAGAAGAGGAAGGTAAGACTTTCTACGAGATGATTCAGGCCAGCCAGGCTTTTGGGATGATGACTTTTGATCAAAGCATCACTGATCATTATAAAAACGGGTTTATAACTGAAGAGACAGCGATGGGTTACGCATCCAGAAAGGCTATTGTGGGAAGAGCGATTGATTCAATCAAATCTGAGAGGGGGGAAAAGACCAGCTCCATAGAAGGCCTTGCTATCGACGAAGAATATGGGAAAAAGACCACCGGAAGGAACTGGACTGATTGAGGATAAAGCGGAATGGAAGTAATATGTAAGCACTGCAGTGCCAAACTGAATATTCCGGATGAAAAGCTCCCCCATGATCAACGGGTCAGCGTTGTTTGTCCAAAGTGTAAAAACAAGCTGATTCTTGACACCCCCGAAGCGGTTCCGACGGGTCTATCTCCCACGGTTGAAGATGCCGTCGGGTTAGAAAAAATGCCGGGGGAGGTTGAATCGACGCAAGGTGAGGAGGAGCCCTGGGAGGAGCCTTGGGACGAGGCTGCGGAAGAGGATATTCCTCTTTACTCCTATGAAGAAGGAGAAAAGCTGGCCATTGTGATGGACAGCGATGCGGATCGTTCAGAAAAGATAAAAGAGGGTATAAGAGAACTAGGCTATAGATATGTTCCAGCCAGAGATTCAAGAGACGCGTCAGGCAAGATGCGTTTTCACAACTTTGATCTTATGATTCTGGCAGACCATTTTGACAACTCCCCGTTGGAACAAAGCCCTATTCTTCGATCCCTTAACCATCTTTCCATGTCCATACGTAGAAGAATATTTCTTGTCTTGATTGGTGAAAAATTTAAGACAATGGACCACATGATGGCGTTTACGATGAGCGCCAATTTGGTTATTAACCCAAAAGATCTGGACAGAGTAACCGCCATTTTAAGGCGGGCCGTCTCAGACAACGAAAAATTCTACAAGGTCTTTTTTGATACACTTGAGGACGTTGGAAAGGCGTGAGTATTTTGGAAGGCCACGGGCTGCAACAGATGGGAATCGTTTGCCCGGGCAAACCGTAAGATGTTTATGACAGAACTTATTGGGAAACAAAAAGATATGGATTTGAAAAATAGAAACCGACTTAGGGTCGAAAGCTGTATAGGGACAATCATAGATGTGCACAAGAGCATCAATAACAGGATCGAAAACGAGGAACTCCTTTCCCACTTTGAAGAATTGGGAGAGGCCATTGAGGCACTAGACATGAGCAGAGTCTCAGAAGGGGACATCCTGATGGTCGAAAAGGCGACAAATGCCTTACTGGGAGAGTTTGGATCTCTCTTTGAAACAGGGATTTTTGGTTCTGTTTACAGTGTTTTAAAACATTAATCCGACTAATTCAACTGATACAACACGCACGCATCTTTGCATTATTTGACCCCCGCCGGATCCACTGCACAATCGAGGATCCCGCCACCACGGACAGGCGCCAGGATTTTCGCCCATCTTTCTCTTAACCCCATTATATCCTCTATCTCTCCCAGGGCCCACACCGAGCCTCCAGCCCCAGCCCCAGAGAACCTGGCCCCACACCCCATGCGCTCTGCCTGGATCACCATCTTTTGAGTGATCGGTATCAGGGCCTCCGGAGTGATTTTTTTGCGCAAGTGCATTTCCTGCTGTATGAGATGGGTTGCCTCTTTCCAATCCTGTTCCCGGATGGCTTTTGCCAGGTGATGTACGATCTCATTGGCTGCCAGCCATTGTTTCCTTGTATGACCGGAAAGGAAATCGTTTACCCATTTTCGGTTCGTTCTGGCGGAGATGTGGCTTTTCCCGCTATAGGCCACAAGAATTCGTTTCGAAAGTTCTTTTTGATTTTTTTTGGGAAAGGAGGCGTTCCTTTTTAAAGGGGGAGGTGTCGGTTTCATATCGCCATTTCCACTGATGAACCCCACCGTAAACAGCGGCGCAATGGTCCTGAAGACCACAGTTGCCACCGCTTACACCATCTTCAATGTTGTATGCCAGGGAAACGATCTCTCTCTTTGATAGTTTGTTCCCGCCGAGCCCGACAGACACTTTGGCAAGGGCCTTGATAAAGGCCACCAGGGCTGTACTGGAACCCCCCATGGCCGACTTTACCGGAGACAATGAACTGATTCTAGCCTCCAGACCATGAAAGTCAAAGTGGGCGTTCGCAGCAAAAAAGAGGGAAAAAACTGTATTTAAAGGGACATTGTTACTGGGGAATGTTTCCCCCTGGGGGAAGCCGTTTGAGGATATCTTTATCCAGTCGTTTTTGTAAGGAGAAAGGACAACCGATGTCCTCAGGTTCAGCGCCACATTGACCGTGGTTGGTTCTGCTACTGCCGACGGGATTGCCAGCGCCTTTATATCAAAGGTACCTCCTGAATCAATGCGACACGGTGCCGATGATGTCACCCGGTTATGGGTGAGGAAACCCCTGATTGAGGTCATTAATCCTTCAGCCCTCCGTTCTTCTCCAACCAGTGGGCTGCCAGGAAGAGACCGGAGATGGTTTTGGCATCCTGGATAAGACCTTTATGGATCATTTTGACGGCCTCAACCCGTTTAATTTTGTGGACATCCAGCATTTCGTCCTCGTCAAGGTCTTGGCTTGACAAGAGAAGATCGGTTGCTAAAAAGATATGGATGCGCTCGTCTGAATAGCCCGGGACCGGAATGATTTCCCCCAGTTTTTGCCATGTATTGGCCGAGAACCCCGACTCTTCGATCAACTCTCTTTTTGCGCATTCAATGGGCGTTTCATCAGGGTCAAGCGTCCCTGCCGGGATTTCCCAGATGAAATTGCCTATGGCGTGGCGATACTGTTTGATCAGGATCACGGTGTCATCGGGGAAAAGCGGAACGATTGCTGACGCGCCAGGATGACGAACAATATCCAGGTCCACAGTCACCCCGTTTTCAAGGGTCACATTTTCTCTCTGAAAATCAAACACCCTGCCTTGATTCAGGGTAACGGTCTTGTTTATCTTTGCAATCATGTCTTTAGCCGCAACACCTGCTCGAGATCCCGGGAAGGTAGAAAAAATTGCCGTTCCCGTCGCTCCGGAGGGGTCATGCCTCCGCGTCGATATTTTCCTTGTCCGAAGAAACTCTGGGGGGTAATATTCTATTTTGTATAGAAGGATGCACATGATGTCAAGAAACCAGGTCCAGGGTCGGTTATGGTGGACTTCTTTGTTTTTATAGTTAAAATAGCATCGAAAGTCATAGGTGAATAAAAAAACATTTTCTATCCGTTTTTAACGCAAACTTACTGGGAGGATGACGAGTGGGTACCCTTTTTGGGACTGATGGGATAAGAGGCCAGGCCAACCAGTATCCAATGGATGCAAAGACGGCCTTCTCTGTGGGCCAGGCCATCACCCATGTCTTCAAAAAAAAGGATCACCTACCTCGAGTGATCATCGGAAGAGACACTCGAATCTCGGGTCATATGCTTGAAGACTCTCTTGGGGCAGGCATTGCGTCAATGGGGGGCAATGCATATCTGGCAGGGGTGCTGCCCACCCCCGGAGTCGCGTTTGTCACCCGGAGCATGAGCGCTGATGCGGGTATTGTTATTTCCGCGTCCCACAACCCCTACCAGGACAACGGCATCAAAATCTTTTCCGGAGATGGATTCAAACTGTCCGATAAACAGGAGGCGGTTATTGAAGACCTTGTGTTGGGAGGTAGACTGGTCCAGATGACTCCGCCAACAGGAGGGTTGGGCGGCGCCAAGCGTGTGGAAAAGGTTTTTGAAAAATATTCTGCCTTTCTCAAAGACACATTCCCCGCCAAACTCTCAATGGCAGGCGTAAAGATTGTCATTGATGCAGCCAACGGGGCTACCTGTCGGGTAGCCCCCCTTGTCTTCACTGAACTGGGCGCCGAGGTCACAGTCATCCATGATAAGCCAAACGGCACCAACATCAATGACAATTGCGGTTCACAGTATACCCAGGATCTTCAAAAGCGCGTGACAGATGATGGCGCGGATGTTGGGCTGGCCTTTGACGGTGACGGGGACCGGTTGATCGCCGTTGATGAAAAAGGGAGGAAAATCACCGGGGATCAGATAATGATCATCTGCGCAAAGATGCTCAAGGACGAGGGCCGGCTGAAAAATGATCTTCTCGTCAGCACCGTTATGAGCAATCTGGGGCTCACCATTGCCTGCCGGAAACTTGGATTCAAACACCATATATCAAAGGTGGGGGACCGTTATGTTTTGGAGGATATGCGACGTCTGGGTGCTGTGATTGGGGGAGAGGATTCGGGCCATTTGATTTTTCTTGATGACCACACCACCGGAGATGGGATTCTGGCGGCCCTGAAATTGATAGCGGCAACGCTCAAACAAGGTAAAACGGTCTCCCAACTTGCGGACATGATGGACGTATACCCCCAGAAATTGATCAATGTGGCGGTCAGCCGAAAACCAGATATTTCCACGGTGCCACAGATTGCTGAGGCCATAAAGGCGGTGGAAAAGAGTCTGGGGAAGAAAGGCCGGGTGCTGGTGCGATATTCCGGAACACAAAACCTCTGCCGCGTCATGGTCGAGGGCCCCACAAAGAAACTTACTAAAAAATACTGCAACCAGGTGGCAGAAGCGGTCAAAGAGGTGTTGGGAGTAAGGATACCATGACAAATTTTGAAACAATTGATAAAACGTTTCTTCGCAAGCGGGCCGCCCAGAAATGGGGCCCCTGGGGTGAGGGGGTAATCTCGCTTTCGGTGGCTGACATTGATTTTCAGGCGCCACCTGAGATCAAAGAAGGGATTATTCGTGCGGTCCGGGAAGACCGAACCCCTTATGGCCATCATGGTGGGGACCCGGATGTCCTAGAGGTTATCTGTGAAAAACTCAACCGGGTCAATAATATCCCGGCAGACCCTGACGACGTACACATGATTCCGGGAACCATGTTCGCCATCTTTCTGGCCTGTTACTATGCGCTCAAACCGGGGGATGAAGCCGTGATATGCCCGGGGCCGGTTTATCCGCCGTTTATGGAAAACATTTATAACTCTGAAGCAATCCCGGTCTTTAATCCCCTTGATTTTCAAAATGGGAGACTGGATTTGGAAGATCTCAAACAAAGGATATCCCGAAAAACAAGACTTCTGATGGTCTCAAACCCCCACAACCCCACGGGAAGGGTGTTTACCAGGAAAGAATTGGAGGGGATTGCCCAAATCGCCAAAGAACATGACCTCCTGATCTTTTCAGATGAACTCTATGAAGACATGATTTATGAGGGGGAACATATCAGTCTGGCCGCTCTCGACCCTGATCTGTTTGAAAGAACCATAACCGTCTTTGGGTTCAGCAAGGCCTTTGGAATCCCTGGCTATCGAATTGCGTATATTGTCTGTCACGGAAAACACATGGCAGCGCTCAAAAAACGGCTTCACGGCATGATCGTTCATGCAGATACCCTGGCCCAGGCGGCCGCCAAGGCTGCCATTGTCCATGGCAGCCCCTGGCTCAAGGCGCTGAGGACTCATCTGCGAAAGATGCGGGATTACGGTGTGGCCCGGTTGGGAAAGATCCCGAGGGTTTTTTGCCCGATTCCCCAGGCTACGCCGTTTTTGTTTCCTGATATATCTTCTTTTGAAAAGACCAGCGAGGAAATGACACAATACCTTCGGAAAGAGGCCAGTGTTGTCGTTATGAAAGGTGCTGATTTTGGCCCTACCGGAGAAGGTCATATCCGTATCAATTTTGCTACAAGCCGTTCAATGTTGAAAGAGGCGTTTGATCGGATAGAGACGGCCCTCCTGAAAATCGGAAACCCTTGATCCATCTCAGTGATTCACTTTCTCCAGTTCCTGTTGGTTGGAGGCTGCAATTGAAAAATCGAGAGACAATAAAAAGAGAGTGGCATTCTGATCTGCAGGCGGAACTGGAACGTCGCATCCTCCACGGGCTTTCCTGTGAATGGGAAGAGGCGCGGTGGGCGCTGGACTCCTCTGTCAGAGAGAGGTTGCGCAGACCCTTGTTTAGTCTCAAGGATATGAACGGCAGGTGGGGATATTGGTCTGAAGAAAAAACTGAGATATGCCTCAGCCGCAAACTCGTGCTCGACCATTCGTGGGACGCTGTTCGGGAGGTCCTTCTCCATGAAATGGCGCATCAGTTTTCCGGACAGGTTTTGGGTGCCACCAACGCACCCCCCCACGGCCCAAAGTTCAAAAGGGCCTGTTTCCTGCTGAGGGCCAATCCCGAGGCATCAGGGAGCTACAGGCCATTGGATAAACAGATCCTGCATGATTCTACCGGGCCTCAAGACAAGATTATGATACGTGTCAAAAAGCTTATGGCCCTGGCACAGAGCAATAATCAGCATGAAGCTGAGGCAGCCATGACAAAGGCGCATCAATTTATTGCAAAATACAATGTGGATATTCTTGCCCGGAACATAGATCGTCATTTTATCAGTGTTTTTGTCGGAACCCCTGCGCTGCGTCACTTCCGGGAGGATTATCATCTTTCCGGTTTATTGCAGGATTTCTATTTTGTGCATGGTATCTGGATACCAGCCTATGTAATGGAAAAAGGTAAAATGGGGCGGGTGTTAGAGATCAGCGGAACTTTGCAAAACGTGAGGATCGCAAGTTATGTCTATGACTTTGTTAAACGTTTTGTTGATTCCCGGTGGCATGAGTACAACAAGAAAAAGGGCTTGAATCGGTATCGCAAAACCGACTTTGCCGTTGGCATAATGGAAGGATTTCGTTCAAAACTGAGATTACAATCCGAGAAGAGAGAGAAAACCAGCAACAAACGCACACTTGTCAAGATTCGGGACCCACTATTGCAAGAACACGTGGATTACAAGTACCCTCACACGGTCGGTGTCAGAGGTAAGGCCCTGAAAAAAGATAAACTCGTTTTGAAAGACGGAATAGACGCGGGTAAGGAACTCGTCATCTTCCAGGGAATCACGGAAAAAGGCACAAGAATAAGACTGCTAAATTAATTCTGCGCAAGCCCCCGAGTCAGAGCAGTGGGCCGATGAGGTGTGCCGTGTTTTCAACAAACCGCTGAACTACCGGACGCTTTCGCCACTCAACCAGGTTCATCATCTCAGCGCCTTCAATGTATTGGGTCTGCATGGCCCGTACGTCTTTGGTAAAACCCGAATCGTAGACAAAAAGGGAAATTTCAAAATCAAGCCACAAACTACGCATGTCAAGGTTGACCGATCCGAACACGCACATCTTTCCGTCTACTGTAATGGACTTTGTATGCAGCAATCCCCCTTTAAATCCCGCGATACCCACTCCGGCTGCAAGCAGGTCGTCAAAAAAGGATCGGCTGGCGTAATGGACTAGCCGCGAATCCACCACTGCGGGCACAACTATTATGACTTTGACGCCACGGTGGGCTGCGGAGATAAGTGCCGTAAGGATCGCATCATCCGGGACAAAATAGGGTGTTGTCAATACCAGTTCTTTGCGGGCAGCGTAAATCACAGCCAGCAACAACTCATGGATCGTCTCGGGTCTGAATGCCGGTCCGGAAGGGACCACCTGGACTGTTGACGGTCCCTTTTCCGGTACGGCGTGTATGTCGCTTGTGGTGTCAAGCGTTTTCAGACCTTCCCCGGTCTCAAGTTCCCAGTCTTCTATAAAGATTCCTCCCAATGGCTCCACGCTGGGACCTTCCACCCGCACCACGGCGTCGATCCACTGACCCACATCCTCATCCTGTTTAAAAAATCGCGGGTCAACCAGGTTCTGGCTTCCGGTATAGGCAATTTTTCCATCAATAACGATGATCTTGCGATGGTTCCGGAGATCAGCTCTCCTCGTGAGAATTCGAGTCAAACCCACGGGTAAGGACCCCACAACTCGGATTTTAGAATCTTGAAATCTTTTTACTAATGTGCTCTTTAGAAAGGATTTGCTCCCGATTGCGTCAACCAGTACACGGCAGGTCACCCCCCGCTCCGCAGCACGGATCAGTGCCTCTGCCACCTGATCCGCCATTCCGCCAATATGCCAGATAAAGAATTCGAAATGGCACGTGTTTTTCGCGTGATCCAGGTCTGAAATAATCGAGTGGAAAACAGACCTGAAATTGTCCATAAGCTTTATGTGATTGCCCTGCAAAGGGGGAAACCCCACCACGGATTCAGCGTGTTTTTGGAGGGGAACCATCTCTCCATCAACAGTTGATCGAGTACGGGAAGCGCGCTCCCTCAATTCTCGCTGCCATTCATTATAGATGCCATGGATTCGCGCCATCCGTTTTTGATATTTATCACCGACACGATTTTCGCCTATCAACAGATAGATCAGTGCTCCGACAAAGGGGACACCGAAAACCACGACAAGCCACGCAAGGGAGACGCCGGCAGAAAGCCTCCGCATGATGATGCGGATGGAAAGGGCGATGATGATGAACCAGTGGGCGACAAAGAGCAGGGCGGTTGTCAGGGTGAGGTTATCCATGGCAATGGGGGGTCCCTTTTTCTGAAAATCTTTTCATGTTTTGGAAAACATATCCACTTAACTATTCTTGCATAGCGTTGCTAATGTGACGTACCATCTGCCGATAAACCCCTCTGCTGATCTCAGGTGTCAGTATATAGTCCGGGTTTTCCTTGTAAAACTCATCCAACATTTCTTGAACCGTAGCCTCCATATCTCCGGTTCGGCGAAAAATGTCTTCTATGGAACTCCGTCGTTCCTTGGCCGCCTTTATGGCGTTCTGAAGGAAAACCTGGGCCTCATCTCCGGTCAAATACCCATAGTGATCGGCGCACATATATTTCACATCCAGGCCCTTCAGTTTTTCAAGGCTTTGCTGATACTTTGTGAAGTTCGAGTTTCCGGAGGAAATAATCATGTTCCTGTATGGGATGCCGCCTGCATCTGAGGCAAAAAGGGCCTTCAACCGGGGCTGATAAGCCGAAATCGAACAGGAGGAATGTCCGGGGGTTTCGTAGATGTTGACATAGGCATTCTCAAAACCGATTTTATCCCCATCGTATACAGCAGTCCCACTAACATCATCCCGCCAGTCAAGGTCGTATGTCTCATACGCCTCGTTTGCCCCAAGCCGGTCTGAGACAGCACGGCCAAATTCATTAATGGTCGCGCGGACCTGTGGAGTGTTTAAGAGATCCCATGCCCGCTCTGACGCAAAAACCTCTATGTCAGGATGACGGCGCTTAAAAAAAGGCACAATTCCCACGTGATCAAAGTGGGCGTGCAGGATCAGAAGTTTTTTTATCCGTCGTTCATCGATATGAAATGTCTCCAGTTGTCGAAGTACATCCGGCACAATACAGCTCATACCACCACTGACGATCATGGAATGGTCGCTTCCTTCGAGCAGATAAATGCACGATTCTTTGTTTCCAAGCCGCCAGAGATTCTTATCGATTTTGCCGGGTTGACGTATACGCATAAACGTGCCTCCTGTAAATTTGCTATTTGGATCTGTAAAAGTAGAAGTGGACAAAACCTCGAAAAGGTCGTCCCAGTGGGTCAAAAATACTCCTTCTCCCATATTTGGGTTGCCTTTTTTATTCTCTTTTGAAAAAGATCCTTTTCCACAATACCGGGGGGAGATACAACAACCAACAGCATCAGCATTTCGTCGCCTGTATTGACTATTCTATGCTCTACTTCAGGTGGGACAAAAATTGCGCTACCCGGTCCCACCTCCCTTTTCTCATTTCCGACTGTCTCCATACCCTTTCCCCTCAATACGTAAAGCAATTCCTCCACCGGGTGGGGATGTTTATGGAGAGGAATTCCCACGCCTGGTGGGAAAGTCGTTTCCCAAACGCTCATCTGTCTTACATTATTTGTGTTCTGGTCAAACAGGACCCTGAGCGTCTCGTTGAGCCCCTCATGCTCATATATCGGACCCGCATCACCAGACCAAGAGGGCTGTTTGATGTATTTGTATTTGTTCATATCCTCCCCCTCCTTTGGTAGTTTATGAAGAAATATGCCACATATTATGCGTCATGCCAAACTTGACATGACACTAGAGTTATTTGATCAGTTCCTTAACTCGATCCACGGCATCACCGGCATTGTCAGCGTAACCGTCAGCGTCAATCTCGTCGGCAAACGCCTGGTTTACCGGCGCACCCCCGACCAGGACCGCCACCTTGTCCCTCAGACCCGCACTCTTTAACGCATCCATGGTGTCCGTTATTGACGTCATGGTCGTGGTGAGCAGCGCGGACAAGGCCACAAATTGGGCCTGATGGGTCTTGACCGCCTCCACAAACTTCTCCGGGGGCACATCCACTCCCAGGTCAATGACCTCTATGCCCGACCCTTCCAACATCATGCCCACAAGATTTTTGCCGATGTCATGCAAGTCTCCCTGGACCGTCCCCAATACCACCTTGGCAAGGGTCTTGATTTCCACACCACCCAGATGGGGTTTTAGAACATTCATCCCGGTCTGCATGGCTCTGGCCGCCAGAAGCATCTCAGGGATGTAGATCTTGCCTGCCCCAAAATCCTTGCCCACCACCCCCATGGCCGGGATAAACCCATCCTGCACGATTTCCTCAATTTCAACACCGCTATCCAGCGCCTGTTTGGTCAGATCGGTCACCGTGTCCCGATTTCCGGCTATGGTGGCCTCATAAATACTCTTTACGATAGACATCATTATTTCTCCTTCTAAGGGCTTGCGCCTTTCATGAATCTTTTTGAAACATTTATTGATGCTTGGGCCTGATTTGCGAGACAAACCGGTCCTCGGTGCCCAAAAGGTGTTTATCCATGCCCGTGTTCCCATAGCTATTTTTAAATTATGATATCTATTCTTCCGACCTGCCCTGTCAAGAAAAAAATTCAGAGTAGAAACCCAGGCTTTAGTCACCCGACCTCAACCGAGAAAGGGGGAGAAGGGCATTGTGACGACACCTCACCTGTCCAGTCATTGACACCCAGGGTCAGGTTTCATATGCTCTTCATAAAAAAAGGGGCACTGGATTTGGATTGGGAAATATTTGTCCCCAAACCATGGGAAAGGAGAACATCATGAGGAAAGTGGCGGTGATTGGGGCAGGGACCATGGGACACGGCCTGGCCATGGTATTTGCACAAGGCGGCTATCACGTTGGTCTTCACGATTTGTCCCAAGGCATCCTTGACAAGGCACGCAGCTTGATAAACTCCAACCTGGACACCCTGATTGAGGCGGATATGTTTGACGCTGCCCAGCGCGAGACAGTAGCGAATGAACGTATCCGTTACACAACCGACTTGGCCGAGGCGGCAGCTGACGCGGAATTTGTGGTGGAGGCAATCGTTGAGGAAGCCACGGCCAAAAAAGAGCTTTTCAACAAACTGGACCGGTTGGCGCCGTCCCAGGCCATCTTGGCCAGCAACACCTCCTATCTGGACATTTTCAAGTTTGTTAAGACCGGTAGGCCCGACAGGGTGCTGATCACCCACTGGTTTGCACCACCTCATATCGTACCTCTCGTAGAGATCGTGGCCGGGCCCCAAACCTCCCAGGAGACCATTGACACGGTCGAGCAGATGCATAACCAGCTGGGAAAGACAACCATCGTGCTCAAGAAATTTCTTCCCGGTTTTGTGGGGAACCGAATGCAGGCTGCCTTGGGGCTGGAGATATATCGTCTGCTGGACGAGGGTTTTGCCACACCCGAGGATCTTGACAAGGCGGCAAAGGCGGGGTTTGGCCTGCGTCTTCCTATCCTGGGCGTAGTCAAACGGTTGGATTTTGCCGGTTTAGACCTTGCCCAACGGGTTCTGGCCAACCGTTCCTACCAACCTCCCGAGGTGCGGGGCCGATGCAAGGTCATCGACGATCTGAATCTCCAAGGCAGACGGGGCGTAAAAGACGGCGCTGGTTTTTATGATTATGGCGACCGCTCCACCAAGAGATCATGCGGGAACGGGATCTGAAGCTCCTAAAACTCCGAAAGTTTCTGCAGGATATGGGAGAACTTGACTAAGGGCTTGCGAGGAGCGCTACCTTGACTCTCGCTGAAATATTATGAATGGTATTTTTTTTGCCATTGTCCTGATCGCATTTCTCTTCGCGGGCTGGCACAATATCACCTGGGTCCCGACAGAAAGCCAGGCCTCTCCCATGGAGGCCCTATCAAAGGCCATGATCGACTCAGCTGCCGGTTCCGTAGAACTGGCGCTGGGGCTTGTCGGAGTGATGACCCTTTTCCTCGGGCTCATGAAAGTGGCTGAAAAGGGTGGCCTGCTGACCATTCTTGCAAAGCTCATCCGTCCGCTTATGATCCGGCTGTTTCCCAACGTCCCGCCCGATCATCCTGCCATGGGGTCAATGATCCTGAATATCTCCGCCAATGCCCTGGGTTTGGGCAACGCCGCAACGCCCTTTGGCATCAAGGCCATGCAGGACCTCAACACGCTCAATCCAACCCCTGGCACGGCAACCGATGCCATGGCCCTTTTTCTGGCCATCAACACTTCAAGTGTGACCCTTCTTCCCACGGGTGTTATCGCACTTCGGGCTGCCGCGGGCTCCGTCGACCCGGCGGGCATCCTTTCCACCACCCTGTTTGCCACCACCTGTTCCACTGTTGTGGCCGTTCTTGCGGCGAAGTTTTACGGTCGTTTTATTTTCCAAAAACCCCCAGAACCGGACAGGAGAAGTCGCCCGGATAACGTCCAGAGTACCAAAAATGAAAATGCCCTATCAGAAGGGGTTACCAATGGATATCCTTTCTGGGTCACCCTGACAGCGATCGCTGTAATCGCAGCCTGTATCCCGCTGACCATCCTTTACGGACGACGGGTTTCTCCCTGGATCATTCCCGGCCTCATGGTCGGCTTTCTGGCCTTTGGAGTCATGAGACGTGTGCGCATCTACGAGGTGTTTGTGGAAGGGGCCAAAGAGGGTTTCCAAGTGGCCATTAAGATCATCCCTTATCTGGTGGCCATCCTGGTGGCCGTGGGGATGTTCCGGGCCAGCGGCGCCCTGGGGGCCATGGTGAACCTGATCGGCCCCTGGACCGGGCGGATAGGACTACCCGCTGAGGCCCTGCCCATGGCTCTTTTACGACCCCTTTCCGGGTCAGGGGCATACGGGGTCCTGGCATCCATTATAAATGACCCGGCCATCGGACCGGACAGCTATACGGGTTATCTGGTCTCCACGTTTCAGGGTTCTACGGAAACCACCTTTTATGTGCTGGCCGTCTATTTCGGGGCCGTTCAGATCCAAAAAATTCGCCATACGCTCATAACAGCTCTGACCGCGGATCTTGCGGGGATCATGGCAGCAGTTATGATCTGCGGCTTTCTTTACGGGTAAAACAGGACCCACTGGGTGCCATATGACCATTCCAGCAGACGAATTCACGACCCTTCACCGGTTTACGGGTTGAATGTTCGAAGTTGAAGGTTTGGGGGGTTGGTAACAGAGTAAACGCAATGGTTAATACAAACACCACAAAAGAAATCATAACGGATCCGGCCGTCCAAAAAAAGCTGATTTTCCTCCTGTCGACCATTATCTTTTTCTCTGTCCTCAACACCACCATGTTCAATGTGTCACTCCCGGATATAGCGCAACAGTTTCACCTTCTCCCTTCACAGGTTAGCTGGGTGGTGAGTGGTTATATTATCTTTTTTGCCATCGGCTCGGTCACCTATGGCAGGCTGACCGATACATACTCAATAAAAAGACTGATTATGATCGGACTGGCACTGTTCAATATGGGCTCGCTCATCGGTTTCCTCTCACCGTGGTATCCAATGCTGATTGCCGCACGCATCGTCCAGGCTGCGGGCTGCGGAGCAGTACCGGCGCTTGCCATGCTGATCGCCATTACCTATTTTCCCCCTGGGATAAAAGGCCGGGTGCTTGGTGTGCTCGCATCCACCGTGGCCTTCGGCGCTGGAATAGGGCCCGTCCTCGGCGGATTTATAACCGGCACGTTTCACTGGCGGTATCTGTTTATCCTCTCTACCATCACCCTTTTTACCCTCCCGGCTTTCAAGCGATACCTCCCTGACCAGAAAAGACACCCGGGCAGATTCGATATTACAGGAGCGCTCCTTATGGTGGGGGGAATCGGTTCGCTCCTTCTCTCTATCACCTTGACGGCGTGGTGGACGTTGCCGGTCAGCGTTGTCTTGATTCTGTGGTTCCTGGTGCATATCAGCAACCGGGAAAGACCCTTTCTGAGCCCTTCCCTTTTCAAAAACCACGCCTATCGCAACATGATCATTGTCGCATTTTTATCTCTCAGCACAGTTTTTGGCGTGATGTTTATGACGCCGCTCATGCTCAGGGCCTTAAATGATCTGGGAACCGGTAACATTGGACTTGTGATGTTTCCCGGCGCCATGAGCGGTGCCGTGTCAGGAACCATTGGCGGAAGATTTGTGGACAGAAAAGGAAGCTCCCCGGTTATATTTACCGGCATGATAATGCTGCTCACGGGGTTTATCTTGCTTTCGACCCTGGCAGGATTGCACCCGGGGTTTATTGCCCTGAACCTGGTCTTCTGTTACATGGGGTTTTCTTTGCTCCAGTCCTCATTCGCCCACGTTGTTTCGTCGACGCTTCCAGCAGACCAGTTGGGCATCGGGATGGGCGTATATAACCTCTTCTTTTTTATGTCAGGGGCCTTTAGTGCTGCGTTTATTGGAAAGCTGCTGGACATATCAAAGGGCATTACACCCATCAACCCCCTGACGGTTACATTATCCGCCGGGCCGTTTAGCAATCTGTTCCTGCTGCTGGCATTAATAGTGTTCTCAGCAGCATCATTTTTTTATGTGACGTTGGGGAGGGCTTCGAAAAGGGGAGAATCTAAGACATGAATGTGACGGATCGTGTCACATGTATAAGGATATTCTTATCCCCATTTTCCCTACCAGTGGGCGATGACCACTAACTGCCGCCAACCGAATGGGGAAAACTTGTCCGGTTGACCTGCCGTCTGAAATAACCCGTTGTTGGGAAACAACGCATAGGGAGATCAAAAATGATTTCAGAAAACGAACTCGCCAAGCTGTCATATTCCGAAGCCCCAAGAATGATTACCGCCGAGGTGCCCGGCCCAAAATCCAAAAAATTGCTTGCCCACGCGGCCCAGGTGGAATCCATGGCCAGAGGCGGCGGTCGATTTCCCCTGGTATTTGATAAAGGAAAGGGCTCCACCGTCAAGGACCCGGATGGAAACACCTACATCGACATTTCGGCCGGTGTAGCAGTGAATTCGGTAGGGCGACGGCATCCGAAAGTGCTGGAGGCTATTCAGAAACAATTGGGAAAACTCATGCATGCCAGTGACATCAGCAATACAAAACGCACACTGTTGGCGGAAAAGGTGTCTCAGGTCATGCCCGAAGGGCTGCGTGGCAACTGCACGACCTATTTTACCCAGAGCGGAAGTGGTGCCGTGGAAACTGCCATTAAATTTGTCCGCAAAATCACTGGTCGAAGCCAGATCATCGCTTTTCACGGTGCGTATCACGGTGTGTGGTGTGGTTCCAACTCGTTGACAACCGGTGATCAATATCGACGTGGATACGGGCCCTTTCTACCGGGAGTTATTCACGCCCCTTACCCCTACTCCTATCGCTGTCCCTTTAATTCCAGGGATCAACAGGCCTGTGAAGAACTCTGCGCCAATTATATCGATTATCTGCTCAACACGCCCTATACGGCCGCCGATGATGTGGGGGCTTTGATCATCGAACCCTTACAGGGAGAAGGTGGCTACATCCCGCCTTCGGGCAAATTTTTTGTGAAATTGAAAGAGGCCTGTGAAAAACATGGTGCCCTCTTTATTGCCGACGAAATTCAGGCAGGTGCCGGGCGTACCGGCAAGATGTGGTCCATTGAACACACCGGCGTTCAGCCGGATATGGTGACGTGGGGCAAAGGCATGGGCGGCGATATGCCAATGGCCGGGCTGAGCATCCGAAAGGATTTGGCCAAAAAAATCGAAGATTGTTCTCAGCCAAACACCTTTGCCGCCAATGCCCTGTCAGCGGTTGTCTGCATGACCAATATCGATATTTTGACTGAAAACAATATGTCTTTGATCCGCCGGGTGGCCGAAGTCGGCAAAGAAACCCTCCAAACGATTCAGGAAAAAGCAAAAAACACACTTTTGATAGGGGATGTTCGCGGCCGCGGTTTGATGATCGGCGTTGAACTGGTCAAAGACAAAAAGACCCGTGAACCGTTGGATGGTGACACCATGGGGGCCGTCGTATTGGGAATGCTCAAACAAGGGATTGTGATGGTCCCCTGCGGTCGAAACGGTAATGTTTTGAGGTTTATGCCTCCCCTGACAATCACACGCGACCATCTGGACAAAGCCACTGAAATTCTATTTGAAACAATAAAAGATGTCGAATCCAAATAGCTGATTTTTCCGTAACAATCAGTGTATACATCGTGACGCTTCTACTGCAGGTTACCCCCAAAACTCTAAATAATCCCTTTCAGAGGGTTTGCTTAAAAGCATTATTTGGCTATTATTTTTTAAAATAAAATGATATTCAGACAAAACATATTTTCAAACCAACAACATATCCCGACTGGAGTTTGCAGATGACAGAGACTGATTTCCCCCTTTCCCGATTCAAGGTGCTCGATCTAACGGTGGCCCGTGCAGGACCCACTGCTGTTCGTATCCTGGCAGACTGGGGGGCAGATGTAATAAGAATCGAACCGCCGCCAACGTCGGGTGGCAGCCCTAGCCGTGCAACCGGGGGACGGCATGAACCTGATTTTCAAAACTTGCACCGGAACAAGCGGGCCATAACCCTCAATCTGAAGTCGGCTGAGGGCAAAGATATCTTTTTTGAGATGTGTAAGAGCGCGGATGTTGTTGTGGAGAATTTCCGTACCCAGGTGAAATATCGTCTGGGAATCGATTATGATGCGGTCAAAAAGGTCAACCCCTGTATCGTCTATGGCAGTGTTTCAGGCTTTGGTCAAAGCGGTCCCTACAGCAAACGACCCGGGGTAGATCAAATCATTCAGGGAATGAGCGGCCTTATGTCGATCACGGGTGAACCGGAAAGCGACCCCATGCGCGTTGGTATTGCCATTAGTGATTTATCCGCAGGTATGTTGCTGGCAAACGGTATATTGATTGCTCTTTTGGACCGTGACGTGACCGGCAGAGGACGCTGGGTTCATACCTCACTACTGGAGTCTTTGATCTCGGTGATGGATTTTCAGGCCGCCCGCTGGACAGTGGCCGGGGAAGTGCCGTCTCAGGCCGGGAATGATCACCCGACCTTGTGCCCAATGGGGGTTTTCGATGCCGCGGATGGGAAAGTCAACATTGCCGCACATTCTGAAAAGATGTTCAACAATTTGTGTAAGACCTTGAATGCGGAACATTTGCTGGAAAATCCCACTACGCTGACAGCAAGATTCGCGTTCTTCACCGAAAAGAACTCAACCGGGAGATAAATAAAATTACCGGTCGGATGTCTCAGATCGAGCTTGTTGAAAAATTAAACGCAGCGGGTTGTCCGTGTGGCCCCATCAACACCATCGACAAGACTTTCTCAGACCCGCAGGTGCAATATCTGGAAATAGCAAAACCAATACACCATCCTCACCTCGGCCCAATTGATGTGATACGCATGCCCATCAATATGCCGGATATCCCCCAGGGACTTGAAATAAGAAGACATGCACCGGAAAAAGGTGAGCACTCCGATGAAGTCCTGGCTGAATATGGATATGATGAAGAAGAGATAATAGGATTTCGAAAGGCAGGAGTTATCTGATCAACCAAAAATTATGGAAAGAGATATAATGAAATTAGGTACCGACAAAATGATTGCCCAAAAAGAAGACCGCATCGGCTGGATCATCTTTAATAATCCCTCAAAGAGAAATGCCGTTTCTCTGGAGATGTGGGAGGCCCTGAGTGTAATACTTCGTGATTTTGACCAGGACGATGATATTCGTGTTGTCGTTTTAAGGGGTGCTGGGGAAAAGGCCTTTGTTTCCGGCGCTGATATCTCAGAATTTGAAAAAAAGCGTAATTCAGCTACTTCAGAAGAAGCGTATGCCAAAAAGGCTGCACAGGGTACCGTTATGTTATATCAACTCGACAAACCTGTCATCGCCATGATTCAGGGGTTTTGCATCGGGGCAGGGCTGGCGATCGCATTGAGTGCAGATATTCGCTTTGCCACCGGTGACTCAAAGTTCGGTATCCCGGCAGCTAGACTGGGGCTGGGGTACGGCTATAACGGAACCAAAGTACTGTCCGACCTCGTGGGACCGTCCCACGCCAAAGACATACTGTTCACGGCCCGCTTTTTGGATGCAGACGAAGCGTTACGCATTGGGCTTATCAACAGGGTTGTCTCCAGAGATGACCTTGAATCCACAGTTCGCGAATATGCCGAACTGATCGCAAACAACGCGCCTTGACAGTAAAAACTGCAAAGGCGGTCGTGCGTGAGACAAGAAAAGATCCGCATGACAGAGACTTGGCAAAATTAGCCCAAATGGTCGATGAATGTTTTGAAAGCAAAGATTATGCCGAAGGACGCCGTGCTTTTATGGAGAAACGTAAGCCAAAGTTTACCGGGGAATAATGATAACCCCAAAATGTTTTTCTGTAAGTATGTAGCTGTAGGTTGGAGGGGTTGATTACATAAAACACGTAAAAATCAAACATAAAGGAGGAGCACATGAAACAAGTGGATTACATGGCTGTGGCTGAAAAGGCTATGGCGGAGATCAAGAAGGGGGTGTTTTTGACCGTCAAGGCGGGAGAGGCCCTCAACACCATGACCATTGGATGGGCCACCATTGGATATGTCTGGAGAAAACCGATTTTTATGGTTGCAGTCCGGGATTCCAGACACACCTTTGGAATCATTGAAAAGGCGGCTGATTTTACTGTTTCCGTTCCCATGACCGATATGAAAGATGCGGTCATGTTCTGCGGGACCAAATCCGGAAGAGATTATGACAAGTTCAAAGAGTGCAGCCTGGAGCTTGCCGCCTCTCAAAAGGTGATCTCACCATCATCAAAACAGCGGGCGTTCACTTTGAATGTAAAATCATCTTTAAGACGGCCATGGACCCGGTTTATCTGGACGCCGAATACGAATCACTTTATCCGGAAAAAGACTACCACACCCTCTACTTTGGTGAAATCCAGGCGTGCTATGAGATTGAGTAAGGAGGGGGAGTACGTTCACTCGCTATCTGTTTTTGAAAAGGCTTTGCAAAGAGTCTACAATCACCGCTTTCCTGGAGATAAAATGGCCGTAACAACCGTCATCAATGGTTGTCGAACGACAAAGATCTACTGTCGCCCGACTGCCCGCCGGGAAGAAGGACCAAGCCTGAGAACAGGGTGTATTTCGGCTCAAGGAACGAGGCTCGAGCAAGAGGGTACAGGGCATGTAAGGTGTGTAAACCCGATGACACATTCAACGTGCGGGAGACATTTTTTCTCAGCCATTATCAATAGCCCTCTGGGCATATATGTTCTTGCCAGTTCCGAAACTGGCATCGTCTGCATAAAGACCGAGGCCCAGGCGCCGCGTTATATGGCGCTTTGGGAAAGCAAGGGAATCGATGTGCACATAGATGCTGAACGCCACCTGGCGCTGGGCCGCCAGCTTGATGCCTACTTTGAAAGGAAACTCCATCGGTTCAAGGTATTGTTAGATATGCGGGGAACTCCGTTTCAACGCGAGGTGTGGGATCTTCTGTGGAGGATCCCTTTTGGAAAAACCCGCACCTACCGTGACATAGCAAAAGCCTTGGCCGTCCAAACGCTTCGAGGGCCGTGGGGCGTGCAGTTGGGAGCAACCCGGTTGCCATTGTAGTCCCTTGCCACCGGGTTATAGGCTCAGACGGGTCACTGACAGGGTACGGTGGCGGATTGGAGCGAAAAGAAGCTCTCTTGGAGCTTGAAACATTTGAAGACTCGTGAGTCCGTGGTGCCAACGGTGATCAGCAGAGACCGTCTTATTGATGAACAAGTTTCACCCCCGGATAAGGGACGCGAAAACTATTAATGTTTGTTCCGTCAAGGTTGCCGATAAAGGCGGTTTCCAGGTTTTCCCCTCCAAAACAAATGTTGGTTGGTCTTCTGAGGATCACGCCGCGAGGGTCCTCCAGAACCATCACCAACTCCCCTTCAGGTGTTATAAACCCCACCGCATTCCATATGGGGAATGTGATCCACAGGTTTCCGGCTTCATCAAATGCGATTCCATCCGGATACCCCAACTTGGCCAGTGGCGAAGGTCCATAAAACCCGAGTGATACCAGGGAACCGTCCGGCTCGATTTTATATTGCAATATTGCCCTTTGCATTGTGGCGGCCACATATAGATTGTCTTCATCTGCGTTGAGGGCCACACCGTTTGCAAAATAGATCCCTTCGGCCATGACGCGCGCCCGCCCCTTTTCTATAACCACAACACATCCGTCAGGGGCCGGGTTCTGGATCGCATCTTCGATATCTTTCCGGGAGCTTGAGTTGGAAACCCAGAGCCTTCCTTTGCTGTCCAGAAAAGGAAAGTTGGGAGTGGGCATCTTTTTTCCCTCCGCTTCGGTCATCAAAACCTGGTGCGTTCCGTCCTCTGACAGAGATTGGACCTGACCGTTGCCGATGTTTGCAATGATACAATTACCTTTAGCGTCAAGACAGATGCCATTCGGAGTTCCGCCAACGTCGCCGTAAAAAGAGGTTTCACCTCCGGGATTGATCCTTGCTATCTGACCTCTTCCATCGGCTGTCAGCACGGTTCCCTCCTTAGTGACCATGACACCTTCCGGTCTTATAATGCCGCTGCCAAGGGTATTGACTCTGTCGAGTCCTATCTTCATAATGGCCTCCTTTGGTTGAATATACTGACCAGTTTCTTTCAATTACGGTATTTTGTCCAGTGAAGAATTAGGGACCCTCCGCCATCGAAACCCTGGAACCGTCGGTCAGAACAGCTCGGGCCACAATCACGCGAATTTCGTTGAAACTCCAGAGGCGATCAGATATCTTGTAATACCTTTTAATAAGTGGCAGCCACCGAAAAAAGTTTCCTGTCAAAGCAAGACCTCCTTTATCAAAGCATTCAGTGTAGTTTACGCCGATTCCAGAGACGTAAACCAGGAAAGGGGAAATCAAACTGTGCCTGTTCAACTGCTGGGAGATCTGGTGGCTGTCATAGCGCCCGTGCTGATTACTATAACCTTTGGATTCGCCTGGGGTAAGAAAGGTTTTCCTTTTGACACCGAACAGATAACACGCCTCGTTACACTGGTGGGAACTCCATGTTTGGTAGTGTCGACTCTTTTAAAAGTGTCACCCACCTTGGACGCCCTGGGGTCGGTGGCGTTAATCGCCGTTATCACGCATACGGTACTTGGGCTCATTGGTGCGGTCTTGTTAAAAACAACAGGACTTTCCAACAAGGTCTATCTACCCAGCTTGATTTTTGCCAATAACGGGAATATGGGATTGCCGTTGTGTCTATTCGCTTTTGGAGAATCCGGGTTGGCCCTGGCCATTGCCTATTTCACTGTCACTGCGGTGGGTCAGTTTACCGTGGGGCAGGCGATTTCGGCCGGAAAAGGTTCAATCAGACGAGTCCTGCGCACACCCCTTATCTGGGGAGTCGCTGTGGCCCTGGTGCTGGTGGCGTCGGAGACTCGTTTGCCGCTTTGGATGAGCAACACCCTTGAACTCATCGGGCAACTCACCATCCCGCTGATGCTCTTGGCGCTGGGTGTTTCCTTATCGCGATTGGAGGTGCGGACGCTTGGACGCAGCACCGCCCTGGCTGGATTCAGGATTGGGGGCGGACTGGCATTGGGATTCCTGGCGGTCGTGTTGTTCGGGCTAACGGGTGAAGAACGGGGTGTGGTGTTGATCCAGGCATCCATGCCCGTGGCGGTATTCAACTACTTGTTTGCCCAGTTCTATGACAACCGACCCGAGGAAATTGCCGGTCTGGTGGTCATCTCCACTGCCATGAGTTTTCTTGTCCTGCCCTTTCTGTTGGCTGTCGTGTTATAGGCGTTCAAAGGGCTCACAAAATTCAAGAGATGACAAAATGTTGATGGTCTCGTAAAAAGTATATTTTCTTTCAACTACTTCAAGAATGCCAAGTAAATCTCTTTAATATCAACAGGTTAACTTTGCGCCTTTGCGTGAGATTTTGATTTTTTACGAATACGTTATTTGACCTCCACGAAATCAGCCGTCACAGGCGGACATGTAAAAAACTCCAAATACCGAAAATCGTCATTTGACCTGTTTACGGTCATATGTTTTTCGCCGGGAGGGATATGGATGACCGAACCGGCTTTGAAGGGGAATTCCTTTCCTTCCACGATCTCAGTTGCCTCTCCGCTTATTGCCATAATAACTGATTCACGCCTTTTGTGATAATGATACGGCACCTGGGTTCCCGGAGGGAGAAGCCCAAACATCCCACCCAAATCCTTAGCCCCGTCTTTATTTGTCAGGATTTCAGGTCTATAGGATTCACCAGGGGTTGGATTTTCCATGCCAATAAAATCTTCCAGCTTGAATTTTTTCACTTTTCTTGCCTCCGGATCCTTGGTCTATGGTTAAAAGATGGATTGGTAAACTATACTTTGACAGCCCCTCTCAGCACAAGACCTGTCTTCTTCACAAGACATCCAGCTGTTGTCCGTAATCGGCATTTTGGTTGAACGTATGGAATAGACCATGCAATAAGGGATCTCGGGATTTATTCAGACGGAAAATAACCCCCCTCTGTTTTATGGCGTGTGTTCTGCCAGCAGCTTGTTGAGTATTGTGAGGTTTGAGCGGTCGGGCCTCAGTGTCCCTTGTTGTATCTGTCTGGTCAGGGAGGTGACTGCTTCATTCAAGGGCGTGGCTACCCCAACCGTTTTACCCTTCTCCACGATAAGACCATTTAGCGTGTCTACTTCGCTGTACCGTCCCTTGAGGTGATCTTGCAGGACTGAATTCCGTGCCTCCTTACCAATATGGGTCACAAGGGTTACCAGATTTTTTTCAAGCATTTCATCGGTTGAACCCATAAATTCTTCCGGACTCAATCCGTATATGGCCTCTATTTTATATCCCAGGGTCGACCCAACCTCCATGGCCTCTCGACCCAGCCCAACACAGAACTCAAAAACCTGGGGAATCTGAGTCGCCTCCCACTCATAAAGTCCGAGAATTCCGATAGGGGCCTGTAACATGCAGTTTGCAATCAGCTTGGTCCACTTGGCTCCCCATATGTTGGTGGTAATTTCTGTCTTGCCCACCGCCTTTAGTATGTTGGCCAGTTCTTCTACGCGGGGGGTCACCCGACCATGGAGTTCACCAACGGCAAACCATGTGCCCGCATGGCTGGTGTTGCGTTTTACAAGCCCCGGCTCAAAGATCTCTGCCGAGAGCTCGACCACCGCGCCAACTTCTCGGTTAAACCCGATGATGGGGGCCACCCACTCGTCATTTAGGCTGTTTTGCAAAGATACCAACATGCCATCCGGTTTTAAATAGGGTTTTATAAATTCTGCCATCCAACAGCTGTCGTAGGATTTGGCCGTTAGAAGGACTAGGTCAAATCGGTCGTCAGTTGTGCACACCTCGCAGAGATGGAGCGCCCTTACCGGTGTTTGCAGTTCCTCATCGGGCATCGTAACCCGCAATCCGTTTTTTTTCATGGCTTCCACATGAGCGGGCCACTGGTCAATAAGCACCACATCGTACCCGGCCTTAGCGAGATCCGCGCCCACACTGCTCCCAATGGCCCCCGTACCCAAAACAGCGATATTTTTTTTCATGATCTCCTCCAGAATTATCATTCAGATCGGGGGAATGGGGGTTCCGTTTTGCGCCATTCAAAACGGAACCCCCATTCCCAAGGTTTCAAAGGGCTAGAGTGTTGCCACTGGTTTGATTGTTCAGCAGCGGTATTGCCCATTCCAGGTCTAACGCAACCAGACAACCCTTGGTAGGTATGCCGGAGCTGTCCCATCTCATCATTTGATAGTAAATCTCTTGGCATTCTTTAAACACTGCCGGATCAATTCTTGTATCTTTTAGCGGCCCTTCCAATGGGGGTGTAAAAAAACGATCCGGGAGCACATCATCGTCCCGTGTAAATCCCTCCCTGAGATTGAATATCCGCATCAGTGTGATACCCCTTTCCACCGCTTTCATAAGCCCCCAGGTAGTCATCTGCCACCCGGTTATTGCGGCCACAGCCTCCGTCACCTCGTGGAGACGCCAGGGAACAAACGCGCAGAGTCCAAGATAATTACCTATTTCCTTCCACAATCCCATTTCATATGCAAATCTTACTTTGGCGGGGCTTAATTCTGAAGGGGGCATCAAGATAAACTCGCCGAGACTTCCCCAATCTTCGGCAAGATTCCCAATGGCGTCATCCATCACACCTGTAATGTGATCTGCTCCCGTACCATGAACGCTGTAATGAAGTCCGAGGCCTTGTTTGTATCTTGGTTCGTGAAAGGGCACCTCCAGCCCTTTGACATGGATAGCAAATTCCATGGAGCCCTTTCCTATTGTTTCAGCCGCCGTTTTTGAACCTTTTGCCAGCAGATCGCCCACTCCCTGGCGCATTGCTATTTTCTCCACCATCTTTATCATGGCCTCAGCATTGCCAAAATTGAGTTGGATCCCGTCTGTTTCCTCTGCATTCAATATCCCATTTTCAAAGCATTCCATTGCAAACGCAATGGTTCCGCCGGTTGATATGGTATCCAGGCCATAACGGTTACATAAATCATGGGCTTTGCAGATGGCTTCAAGGTCGTCAATCAACAGATTTGGCCCAAAAGATGCCAACGTCTCATATTCCGGACCTCCGTAACGAGAGTCTATGTCCCATGGGCCTTCCTCGATCCGTATCTTTTTTTTGCATCTTATGGGGCAATTAAAACAGCCCTCCATCCCCACCCCATATTGCCGCAAAAGGGATGCAGCATCTGCCTTTTCAACATCGGAAAAATAGCCTCCCGAAAAATTGCGAATTGGCAGATTCCCCACCGCCTCATAGGCCTTCATGGCCCCTCCGGTACCGCGTTGAAAAAACGGAGAATTCTTGTATCTTTCTTTCATCTTGAGGTTTAATTCACGTATTTTGTTTTTGTCCGCCGCAAAAGGTGCCTTTTCACCTTTTACGACGATACCTTTAAGTTTTTTGGAACCCATGACCGCACCCATTCCTGTCCTGCCAAAGGCGTGGCAGTAATCGGCAATGATATTGGCGTAGTGAACCTGGTTTTCTCCAGCAGGGCCAATCACCGAGGCCCTGGCTCTTTTTTGACCCGTATCATCTCTGAGCCAGTCAATGGCAGGTCCGACCTCGGCTCCCCAGATCTTTTCCGCGTCTCTGATCTCCACGTTATCATTGTGAATCCAGAGATAGACAGGCTTTTTTGCTATCCCTTCGATAATGATCCCGTCATAACCGGCCCTCTTCAATTCAGCACCCCAAAAGCCACCGGCTTCGGATTCACCATACGCCCCGGTCAGAGGGGATTTGGCACCTACGCTCGCCCTGCCTGTCCCGATCAATTTGTGTCCCGTCAGTAGTCCTGTTGCAAAGACAAGTTTATTTTCAGGGCCCAGCGGGGATGCATTCCCGGGGACTTCTGTAAGTAAAGTCTGCAAAATTACACCGCGTCCGCCCAGAAAAGATCGATAATAAGACTCTCCATGGTTCTCTTTGGAGATTTTTCCTTTTTCCAGATTTATCCTAAGTAATTTTCCCGTATATCCAAAATGATCCATTTTTCTATCGACCTCTCTTTCTTCAACACGTTTTTGGTTAGGGCTTGCGTAAGCCCTCAATACAAAATGCAGTTTATCCGCAAGGCATCAGAATCACAGAAAACCTTCGAGGAAACACCCATATAATTGGTTCCATATCATATTTTCACCCAAAAAACACCCGTCCGATGCAGCCCCTTGCCCCAACCAAGACCCTGAAATGTTGTGGGTTTGTTACCACTCTTTTTGGAGCGCCTGTAGCCGGCGGATTCCCCGTTGACATTAAAGTGCAACCCCACCTATAATTCCCTTTTTAAAAAAACCATTGGGCCATATCTGCGGTCCGGTTTTACCGGGATTTTCTCTATTAATCAACTTCTAATAATCTCCTTTGAGGTGAAAATGATGGAACAAATGGTAGCCGTGGTGACTGGGGGGACCCGAGGCATCGGTCTGGGAATAGCCAAAACTTTGGTGAAGCAAGGGGCATCTGTGGCCGTTACCTATAAAGAGGATGATGCCGCCGCAAGAAAAGCTAAGGATCAAATGGAAAATCTTCTTGGCGAAAACCGGGAGGTCCTCTTACTAAAAGGGGATGCCGGAGATGCGGAGGCCGTTAAAGAACACCACCGCGAGATACATGATAAACTGGGGTCTGTAAATGTCTTGGTCAACAACGCCGGGATCATGTTTAAGAAATCCTTTGAGGAACTCTCAATTTCCGACTGGGACAATACGATTCGAATAAACCTCAGCAGCGCTTTTTACTGGTCTGCCCAGGTGATTCCGGGGATGAAGAACCAAGGGTATGGCAGGATTGTGAACATTGCCTCTGTGGCCGCCAGGGGTCCGAGTGTGCTTGGACCACACTATGCAGCATCCAAAGCAGGGCTTTTGGGTTTGACCAAGTTTGCTGCGCGAGATTTGGGATCATTCGGAATTACTGTAAACGCAATTGCTCCGGCATTTATTGAGGACGCTGGTATTTTTGCTGAGTGGTCCGATGAACAGAGGGCTTCCCTAAAGGATAAAGTGCTGGTTCCCCAGATCGGAAATGTCGAGGATGTTGTTCGCGCCTTTGAATATCTCTTGTACTCACCTTTTGTCACCGGAGTGACCTTGGACGTAAACGGTGGTGTATTTATGATCTAATGTAGCCCGATAAGGGTTGGGTTAGTTTTCGTTCAGACACTATTTAAAAACGGCAGACTCAGAGGAGATGGAATGGGGGCTGGCCAAAAGAAAAAAGCGGTGTTGATTATTGGAACTTTGGATACAAAGAGTGAAGAGGTCATTTATCTGAAGAACCGAATTGAGGAAAAGGATCTTGATGTGGTTATTCTGGACACAGGGATCCTGGGAGAGCCAAGGGGTGTTGCGCCTGATATTTCAGCATCCGAAACCGCCAAGGCCGCCGACACTACGCTAAAAGAGATTAGAAAAAAACCCAGCCGGGGTGAGGCCGTCGATGAAATGCTAAAGGGCGCAAAAGTCATTACAACACAATTGTTTCAACAAGGCCGCATTCATGGGGCTATTTCTTTGGGCGGAGCCGAGGGGAGCGTCATGGCTGCGGCTGCCATGCAAGTTCTCCCGCCAGGCGTCCCAAAGGTCATCATCACCCCATTGGCCAGTGGCGTTCGGTCTTTCGGGCCATTTGTCGGCATCCGGGACATCATGGTTATGCATTCTCTTGTGGATATTGCCGGCATTAACGATATCAGCCGCTCCATATTTGACAACGCCGCTGCCGCCATCTCCGGTATGGTAAAACAATACAGACCCATGGAAATAAAGGGGGATAATTTGGTCCCGATTACAACATTGGGGACAACCGATAAGGCCATGAGATTTATTTTTCAGAGGCTGGAGAGGGCGGGGTATAAGCCAATCATCTTCCACACCAGTGGTGTCGGCGGCCAGGTCATGGAGGACATGATTGATCGCGGTTTTTTTTGCGGGGTGGTGGATCTTTGCACCAACGAACTGACCGACAATCTGGTTGGAGGTTTTCACGACGCAGGCCCCCACAGACTGGAAGCTGCGGGCAGAACCGGCATCCCCCAGGTGGTTGTTCCGGGATGTCAGGACTTTTTTGCCCAAGGCCCTCCCCATACGGTGCCGGAGAAGTGGCAAAAGCGCAAAAAGTATTACCATAACCCTGTGTTTACACTTATTCGGCCCAGCATACAGGAGATGAAGGAAATTGCCCTGAGATTAGCCGACAAGATAAATGCCGCCAGGGGCCCTGTAACAGTTGCTCTGCCCTTACGGGGCATGAGTATCGGCGGGTTGGAAGGTGGCAGCACATACGACCCGGAAGGGGATCGGGCCTTCTTTAAAACGCTCAAAAAATCCTTAAGACCTGAAATACCGGTGATCGAAGAGGAGATGCATGTCAATGAGGAGCCCTTGGCCGATCGCATCTTTGAGGCATTCCAAAAGGTCATGGCAAAGGGGCCTGCAAAACCATTTAAAGAAAGGAGATAAGAACCGTGGCTCTTGACTTTTCAACATGGAACATGGGACATCTGTGCTACCCTGACATACAAGCGTACCTGAAACAAAAAGATATCGTGATGGTGCCCGTAGCCAGTCTGGAACAGCACTCCTATCACTGTCCGCTGCTGACAGATAGCCTCCACTGTGAAGCAATCACCAAAATTGCGGGTGAATATGCCAAAGTTTTGTATACACCCCAACTGTGGGTCGGGTACAGCCCCCATCATATGGGACCTCCCAACCAGGGTCTCGGCACCTGTACAGTCCGGGCGGAAACCTGGCGAAATATGATGTATGATATCTGTCGGAGTCTGATTCACCACGGATTCAATAAGATCATGATGGTGGTGGGTCATGCTTCAAACATGAAAATCATTGACCCCCTGATACGCAGTCTCAAGTATGATACAGGTGCCTTGATTGGCGTATGTAAACCCTGGGCTGAAAACTATCTCGGGATTGTGGAAGACATCCTGGAAGGTCCGCCTGAAGAGACCCCGGGGTGGCACGCCGGTGAACTGGAAACATCTCAGGTAATGTCTGTGGATGAAAAACTGGTTCGAATGGATCGGGCCATAAAGAGCGAGCGGACAAAAACCCCTCCCTTTCTTCCGGATGCCTTTCTAAAAAAAGACGGAACCCCCAACGTTGAATTTGAGGGCTACAATTATTTTGTTTTTCCCATGGAGCATCGAGAATTCTCAGACACGGGTCTGATAGGAAATCCGTTGCGGGCAACCAAGGAGAAGGGTGATGCGGCCAACCGTCGGTTTGGGGAGCACCTTGGCCGGGCCCTCATAGAGCTTGAAAAAGTGACGGTGGTGGTCAAAAACCGAGAGTGGACCAATCGGGTCTAGGACCAAAGCTACATAATGCGAATTGAAAAGGGAAGGAAACTCTACATGTCAAAGGACCTTCTTTTCGATGTGATACTAAATGAAATTGCGGATATCGTTGGCCATGAGGATGTCACGGTTCGGGAAGCGGAACGAATTGCCTACAGTATGGACGTCTATCTGGTTTCCCAGATATGGTTGGATGGTGGTCAGAAACCTCCCAGCCCGGACTGGGTCGTTTTTCCTGAATCAACGGATGAAATTTCACGTTTGCTCAAAATGGCCTCACGGCATGGAATTCCCGTAATTCCTTATGGCGGGGGCACTGGGTCACAGGGTGGGACGGTGCCTCTCTATGGGGGGATGCTTCTTGATCTCAAAAAGATGAACCGTATCATCAAGATTGATGAAAAGTCCTTTACCGTCACCGTCCAACCCGGGGTAAACGGCCAGCACCTTGAATGGACCGTAAACAAAAAAGGTTTTACACTGGCGCATTATCCTGCCTCAATATAGGGAGCAACCGTTGGGGGGTATGTGGCTGCCCGGGGGTCAGGAACCCTTTCCACAAAATACGGAAAAGCAGAGGATATGGTCATAAGCATGGAGATTGTCCTGTCTTCGGGTGAGGTCATTCGCACCCTTCCCGTCCCAAGCCATGCATGCGGACCTGACCTGTTGCAGTTGTTTGTGGGCTCTGAAGGAACTCTGGGGGTCATTACAGAAATAACGATGCGGCTGGATCCCATTCCGGAAGAGCGGCGCTGGCGCGCTTATCTTTTTGATGACATACGAAATGGGCTGGAAGCAGGCCGCCGCATCATGACCAAACGTCTTAAACCATGCACCATCCGTTTATACGACGAAAACTCCACACAACGGATTGTAAAGACGGTTCTTGGCCTTGATGTGGCAGGCTCCTACATGGTGATCGGATCTGACGGGGACAAAAGATGTATAGACCTGGAAATGGAAACCATACACGAGATCTGTACGGATCAAAATGGAAAAGATCTTGGGCCTGAACTCGGGGAACATTGGTGGAAACACCGCTATGACTTTTATTTTCCGCCGCTGAACTTGATGTTGCCACAGATGTTCGGGACTATTGAGACTACTGCAACCTTTGATCGGATTTACGATATTTACACGGCCAAAAAACATGTCATTGAGAAAGAATTCAAGGAGTGGGGCACGACCTATATCGGTCATTTCTCCCACTGGTTTCCATGGGGTGTAATGGTCTATGATCGATTCATCATTGATAAACCGCCGCAGGATCCTCACGAGGCGCTTCAACTCCACACCGAAATCTGGGGAAAAGCGGCTCGGACTTCCATCCAGCATGGCGGCATCCTAAACGATCATCATGGGATTGGCTTTAAGCTGGGTTGGCTTATGCCCGAGCAATACGGTCCCGGCATGGTCGGTGCTGCAAGGTATAAAGGATCATTTGGATCCGCTCGGTATCATGAATCCCGGGTAAATTGGGGTTCTCCCGCCGGTGCAAATAAAAACCGATTAAAGACCCATAAAATGAAAGGAAAGCAAGATCGATGTTTCTGAGTGACGAAGAAAGGACTGAAACGATTAAGGCTTGCCGACACTGTCCCATGTGCAACGTGGCGGACCGTGTGGCTCAATTGGTCTGCAGGGAATCTTACGGTCCTCGGGGGCGGGGAGCGATCCTGTTCGCCATTGATCAAGGGCTCCTGGATTGGGATGAAACCATCGCAGATATCATGTA
>PVMK01144403.1_pt1 | contig 40271 bp, 42 predicted proteins | sample 1853481 | NCBI WGS metagenome assembly PVMK01 (sample SAMN08533507, study PRJNA380276) | Marine sediment metagenome, whole genome shotgun sequencing project.
AGCTTCCCTGAATCAAGTTGAGTCTGCATTATTTCGACTTCATCAGGATCAAAGCGAAAGGTCTTTAAATTCGCAAGACTCCAATATATCTCCCCAAGTTCGGGGCGCGCCGTAGCGGCCGCCCGATACGCACGAATGGCATCGTCCTGATTACCCATGGTCTTCAAAACATGGCCTTTACTGTGCAAGGCGTTCGCATGACCGGGTCGAATGGCTAGCGCTTTCTCAAATGAGGCAAGAGCACGTTCCTCCTTGCCCCACACCATTAATTCGTTACCCAAAGTGCTATGCCAGTCTGCATTCCCGGGCTCCAGGACCAAAGCTTTTTCCAACGCTTCGACAGCTTCCTCAAAGTTACCTTGTGCTTTTAAGGACATACTAAGGACGCTCCACGCAACTGCGAAGTCAGGGGCAAGTCCCACGGCCTTGCGTAAAAAAGCCTCTGCGTCATTAAACGCCTCCTTGGCCATGCAGATGTTACCCATCAAATTCAATGCGTTGATATTGTCCGGGTCCTCGCGCAATACGTCTTTGATAAGTTGACGCGCCTCATCGTGCTTGCTATTTGCTTGCAGCTTCATCGCATCTTTAATTTTTTGCCGATGGGGATTGAGTTCATTCATGCGATTCTGTGTTTTTCGAGATTCATCCTCCTTGCCTTGCATCGCCTGAAGACGCGTGAGCTTCGAATGAACGGATTTTCACTGTTTGGATCGAGCCGTAAAGCTGTTTGCAGGGATTCTTCCGCCTCATTTAAGCGCCCTAACGAAGCCAGAGCCAGGCCATATTGCTCGTGACCTATCGGCAACCTCGGGGGCGATTTTGACGCAGATCGATAGGTGTTTTGCGGCCTCCTCAAACTTACCTTGCCGCATTAAGGCGGCGCCCAACACACGCAATATATTTGGTTCGTTCGGATGGTATTGCAAAACCTGTTGCGCCAGGGTTTCCGCGTCGGCGGATTTGCCTTGTTGAATGCAACCCACAATCTTGCCAAAGGTGTCACGTAATTGATTTGCTTCTGAGGAGTCCATTTATCCGCACCTTATCATAGGCAGCTAACAGCATTATCCATGCCCGTATCGTTTTTGGGCGTATAGCGTATAAGTCGAATAAACACCCTTTTGCGTCACGTCCACCACCATTGGCCGTCAGTTTAGTCCGTTTTTCACCCCGAGCACTGCGGAATCTTTTCCATGGAGCAGCCCATGATGCACAGACTGATGCAGAGGCAGTACCAGGCAAAAATCGGGCAGCGGATAGGTGGGTTGCGACACCCCGGACAGCAGCAGCCATCCGAATAGCCAGTACCAGCCCAGCACCCCCGGAAATGTATTTGCTCCGCCACCAACAGTAATGCGTCGCGGTCAGCCTGCTGCCTGATTGACAGGAAGTTAGCGGTTTCGACGTGTAGTACAGTCTGGCGCTGTCCGCCGCGGGATCGCCTAAAAAGCTGGCGTGGCATACATACAGGGGCTCATGTTGAGTACTGAGGCGACAATTTTTATCGGCGTCGCGATCTATCTTGCGATCATGCTGTATATCGGCGTGCGTGCATCAAAAAAAGCCGATACGACCGAAAATTTCATCGTTGCCGGACGGGGAATGCCAATCTGGATCGGCAGCGCGACGATCGTTGCCACCTGGTTTGGCGGTGGCACGATGATGGGGGGCGCCGGTGCGTCCTACGAGCGCGGGCTGCTGGGGCGTCATTGCCGATCCCGTTTGGTGGCGCGCTTTGTCTGTTCATTGTCGGCTTTTTCTTCGCGCGCATTTTTCGACGAATGGGCCTGCTGACAATAGTTGATCTTTTCGAAATTCGATTCGGGAAGATTGCCGCCACGATTGCGGCGATAGCCACGATTTCGACGCAAATCGGCTGGACGGGCGCACTGTTGGTCGCGTTCGGCTACGTCTTTGAAACGCTGACCGGTGTGCCGATTCATCTCGGCATCATGGGTGGAGCGGTGGTTGTCTTTATCTACACGGTGGCAGGCGGCATGTGGGCCGTCGCCGTGACCGACTTCGTGCAGATGGTGGTTATCGCCATTGGCTTGATCATGCTCCTGGTGGTTGTGCTCATCGACGCTGGCGGTTGGGGAAATATTGCACCGCATCTGCCGGAAGACACCTTTAGCATGGTCCCCGTAGAGAGATCCCCGTCAATCTGGCTCAATTACTTCCGCGCGTGGATGATCTTTGGCATCGCCGATGTCACCGCGCAGACGTTGATTCAACGGGCCATGTCCGCGAAAGACGAACAGACTGCTCAGAATTCGTTTTACCTGGCCGGTTTCGGTCACTGTCACTGGGTATGATCCCGGTAACGCTGGGAATCATTGCCAGTGTGACGATGCCGGGACTTACGGAACCCAGAAACCGTAATACCGACGCTTGCCATCGCGCACCTGCATCCGGTTGCCATTGCCATTTTCGTCGGCGCGCTGCTGGCGGCTATTATGAGCAGTGCGGACAGTGCATTACTCGCGGCCTCAAGCGTATTCAGCGTAAACATATTGCCTTTCTTCAAGCGGCAGATAACCGACAAACAACGACTCCTTGCCACACGAATTGCCATACCGGTGTTCGGCAGCTTTGCCGTTTACGTGGCGCTTGAAGTACAGGTTGTATACGATCTGATTCTGGATTCAAACTCAATCAAACTGGTGTGCGTGACAGTGCCATTTATTGCCGGTGTCTGGTGGAAGCGAGCCAATCGAGCGGGTGTCCTGGCGTCCATGGCGATGGGCTTCCTCACATGGCTAATTGCGATTCTCATCGCACCCGAGTTTCCCGGGGATCTGCTGGGGTTGCTGGTGGGTCTAATCACCATATTGATTGTTTCGCCACTTACCCAGCAGATCGATCCCACCCAGGTCGTTACGCGACGGCAACGGCAAGGAAGTCGAGTTCAAGGATCGTCTTGGATCGCTACCGATTTTTGGCCGAGCCGGTGATTAGCGGGACAGGTTAGGGGGACAGTGACCCGGGCTACCCGGAATCAGGGTCACTGTCACCCTAATTATTTCTATTCGATCCGAATTGAGCCTGATCCGGTGTCGATAGCGAGCAACTCGCCACCACCACGCACCGTCCCACGCAAATGTCGTTTCGAAATCCGGCCTTGCACTGTCAACGGATGTTCAATGTTTATGCCGCCTGAGCCGGACTCGGCGTCCAGTTCAAATGCAGCACCTTCAGGCAAACTGACGCGTACGGAGCCCGATCCTGTATCAAGATTCCAGGCACCTGTCTGTTGACCGTCAACGACGATTCGACCACTGCCGGCCTTAACCCGCAAAGCACCAACTACGCCGTGCAGTTCACTGCTGCCAGAGCCAGTGGTTACGACAACGTCTCCTGGCGCCGTCTGGGTCAAGCGAACTTTTCCGCTGCCGGAATGGGCCTCAAATGAACCGGCAATACCCTCTGCGATAATTGAACCGCTGCCGGAACGGGCCGAAACTGCGCCACCGATATCAGTAAGCTTCAAGTTTCCCGATCCGGTGCCGGCCGCAACGGGCCCGGATACGCCGGAGATCTCCTGCGATCCGGATCCTGTGTGCGATTTCACCTCAGTATCGGCGGGGACGACAATCTCATAACTGATCGAGACGTTGCGTCCGTATCTGCTGCCTTTTACGTGTCCAACCTGTAATCGACCATCGGTGAGAATCACGGGAGGCTCGCTTTCGAATCGATCGACAAATGCCTGCATTTCGTCGTTGCTTGTCTTGAACAGGCCGAGAAACGATCCGCGGCGAACTTTGATGTGGCCGGTGATTTCTACCTGCCCGGGAGTGCCTGCACGAATATTGATAGTGCCGCTGCCTGTCGACACGTCCAGGAGAACGGCTTCATCTATTGAAATGGTTTGCTGAAACGATCCAGTAACTGCGGCCTGGGCCTCTACGGGCCAAAACCCGGCCAGCAATGCCCCGCACATCAGTAATGATCCGAATTTCGATGTCACAGTCATATTCTTATCTCCAGAGGCACACAGGGCCCGTTTTGACCAACATTCGTGAAATAGATGCCTGCCATCCGGGTTTGGATGCACGGCATTCGTCAGATACGGCCCGGTTAATAGATAAGGTGCCGATCCAGACCATTTCTTCCAAATGTGATCCCGGCCTCAGTCGGGCGGTCTCGAGAGGCGAATAATGACAGTCTGGTTCGGTCGAACCACGCAACTGGGCCGAACGTAACTATCTGGCAGTCCTCAGTATTTCCGGGGGTGCCGGGTCCGGGAGGACGGGACATGAAAGCAATGAGCCATACACCCTTTAGCACGTGGCGGGTGGCAATTATCGCCGTCACACTGCCGCTCAGCGCCTGTGACGCGGTTAACGAACTCGTCAACAGTACAAACGACTCGAGTACCCACTACTATCTCTCGCTCGGCACCTCGTTGTCGGTTGGCGTGCAGCCCACCAGTGGTGGCATACCTCTTCCGACCAATGATGGTTATGCAGACCAGCTATTCGACATGGTCAGGCCTGGATTCGAGGCCGTAGGGGCAGGGGATCGCAATCTGGACCTCAACAAGCTCGGTTGCCCGGGAGAAACTCTGGACGACATGATCAATGGCGGAAACTGCCTGTATATCGCGGGATCACAACTCGATGCGGCGGTCGACTTTCTTAATGACAATAGCGGCAATGTTCATCTCGTCACGATTGATATGGGCGCCAACGATTTTCGGAACGCCGACTGCATTGGCGCAACGGTGGACATCGACTGCGTCACCGCGGTGTCAAACCAGATTGCGACTGATTTGGCGGTGGTACTGGCAGCGTTGCGTAACGCCGCCGGCCCCAACGTTACGATTGTCGGCATGAACTACTACAATCCGTACCTGTCGTCCTGGTTAGTGGATGCGGCCGGCCAAACACTCGCCACGGACTCGGCGCAGGCTGCAGTCATTCTGAACGACCGTCTGTTCACGACTTACGACACCGCCGGAATGCCCATGGCGAATGTGTATAACGCATTCGACTCGGACAACTTCACTGACATGGTGGCATCAACCCTGCCTGCACCGAACGATCAGCTGCCTGTGAACGTGTCGAACCTGTGCGACCTGACCTACAACTGCGATCCTCCGCCGGTAGGCCCTGATATCCACGCCAATTTCGCCGGCTACAACCTGATAGCGGACGCGCTTGCGGCCGAGTTGCCCTGACCTCTGTTTCCCACAAGTTGTAAGGTGCCGGGCACCACTTAATTGACTTAACCAACCGGCATATTTTGTGGCTAGCAGGCGGCGTCAGTCTGAAAATAAGTAAATTAAGTGGTGCCCGGCACCCGATCGCGAAATTTCCTCGGCTCCATTTTCGCGTTTGATCGCTTGCAAGTGTTCTCAAAATAGCTACAATCGTAGCGATATTGAGAACGACTTTAATTCGTAATGACCAAACAGCCCATCGAGTTCATGTTCAGTCCTTACCGGCGCCAGCTTTTGGCCAGGCTCTTGCTGCGCCCTGATGAACAGTTTCACGTTCGTGAGTTGGGACGGATGACAGGTATTTCGGCCGGTTCACTGCATCGTGAATTGAAGGCAATGGCGGAATCCGGTTTGCTGGTACGCGAGAAAATAGGCAACCAGGTTTTCTATCGAGCTGATACGCACTGCGCGATCTACGAAGAGCTAGCCGCCATATTTCGCAAAACTCTGGGTTTGGCGTCCTTATTGAACAACGCTTTGTCGAGAATTGCTGGCAGAATCCAGGTGGCTTTTGTTTTTGGTTCCATGGCCAGTGGTCAGCAAAATGCCGGTAGTGACATAGACGTGTGCGTGTTGGGTGATGTGTCGTTGCTGGAGGTCGTAAAGGCACTGTCACCGGCGCAGGAAACGCTGGGGCGTGAAATGAATCCAGTGGTTATGACAACGAAGATTTTTGCAGAACAGTCCGCCAAACAAGACCGCTTTGTAACGCGTGTGGCGAGCGAGCCAAAGGTGTTTGTAGTGGGTGATGAGGATGAGCTTGCAAAACTTGTTGAAGATTGGACAACTGGAAGAGCATGAGACAAATGTTGAACAAGTGCGCCGAATGCTCGTCTCTGCTGAACGCGGCATTATTGATGCGAGGCAGGAATCGATCAGCCGGGAAACGCGGCTCGATGCGGCCTATCGGGCGATAACACAACTTTGTATGGTTGCATTGTGGGCGAATGGTTGTCGGCCTGCTAAAAGCAAACCCGGCCATCATCAAACAATGATCCAGACGCTCGTTCATTCGGTCGAATTCGATCGGGAACAGATGTTGCTGCTGAACACGCTTCGCGTAAAACGCAACGCTATTGATTACACGGGCGATGATGTTGATGCAGTTTCCGTTGATGAATGCATCTTGGCGGCCGATGGTCTGTTGCGCCATGTCACCCAATGGATCGCCGACAGTAAACCAGACCTGGCACCATAGCGAAATCGGGGCACCCACCAATATTGGGCCAAGGTGCCCCGCACCCGATCGCGTTCAGATTTTCGTTGAGGAGTCTAAGCCTCAGTTGTTGGCGCTTCCCTCGCGTTTCATCACAAATCGGGTTCGCGCCGAATCATACTCGACCAAGGCCGCTAGCAATTCAGGGTTAGCGGCAATCAAAGTTTGCATCTTCTGCTCATACTTGGCCGTTTTCTCGATAAAAGCGGGATTGCCATCCTGATTTGCCACGCGAGTTATTTTGTTACCGCTTCGGGAAGCATGCTGTGAATAGGCTTTCGATACGAACCTTGCACGGCAGACGTGATTCTTCAGGTGGGAACCCGTCGGCGACTCATAGAAGCAGCGAACGTCATAGTCCTTCTCGTCATTGAATTTGTTGAAGACGGAGTAGAAGCCCTCTTCGGCCTTGACCACTTCCCGACGCAATTCGGCCAGGGACTTCTGGCCAACAACGACAATATTGTCGATTGCCGCGTCTTTTGAGGCGGCCCCGGCTGATGCCTGTTCATCTTGCCCGGCAGCTGCCATTGGGAAGGCCAATACGGTGACAAATAGTGCCAAAATCATGCGAGTCTGTTTCATTGTAGTTTCCATTGGTGTCCAGATAATCTATAGATGCATGAACTGGGTAAATGGTTTAGTCGATTTGGAAATAAGGCTGAAAACGTGATCCCACGCACCTTTTTGGCGCCGCCGAAAAGCTGATGGTCCATAATGAGAGAATAGAGCACCATCAGCGGGAGCCCGTTTGTGGTCGAAAGCAGACCCCGATTTGCCCTAAAATGGATCAATTCAGAGCTCCCATCCCCTCGAGAGCGGACGTTAGGCTAGAATCGCTCAAAAGGTCGGTTAATGACCCGAAGTGGACATAGCAGCGAGTGATCTGCCGTCTGACTTAGAAGCTTCCTGCAATTAATAATAACAACGGAGGAACTACCGTGAGAGGAACTCGCTGGATCGTTCTAACCATCATCGTCTTCGCAAGCTTCATTGCTTACGTTTTACGCACGAACGTTTCCATCGTCAGCGAGACGATGATGCATGACCTGGGCATGAACGAGTACCAGCTTGGGATGATATTTTCAGCATTCGCAGCTGGCTACGCGATTTTTCAGTTTCCGGGCGGCGTTTTTGGCGACAAGTTCGGACCCCGATTTACGATTTCTGCCATTGCGATTGCATGGGCCTTGCTGACAGTAATAACCGCTCTTATTCCCGGCACGGACGTATTGTCTGTCGGCGCAATCGTTGCCGCACTCATTGTCACTCGATTTATGGTCGGCGTGGTGCATGCGCCATTTTTTCCCGTGACAATTGGCGGCACGATTGCGAGTTGGTTTCCTGTCAGGCAGTGGGGGCTACCGAACGGTTTGTCCAGTACAGGTCTGACCCTGGGTGCTGCAGTAACGGCGCCGATGGTTGTCTGGCTAATGGAGGATTATGGCTGGCGCGGGGCTTTGCTGATGACTGCGCCTGCAGGACTCGTCGTCGCATTTGTCTATCACTGGTATGTACGGGATGACCCCAAGGATCACCCACGGATAAGCGCAGCGGAGCTATCGCTCATAAAATCTGATCGGCCAGCGGCGGAGGGCGGACCGGAGAAGGGAGCATGGAAGCTCGCGCTAAAGGACCGCAACGTCCTTTTGATTACGATCAGCTATTTCTGCATGAATTATGTGTTTTACCTGTTTTTCAACTGGTTCTTTTTTTACCTGGTTGATGTAAAGGGATTCGCTGCTGCAGATGCCGGAATGCTGACGGCGGCGCTGTGGATTCTCGGCGCGATCGGGGCGACTGCCGGAGGGTTTATCTGTGATGTCCTGGTTCGTCGTTTTGGTATCCGACTCGGAACCCGCTACCTGACAATGACCGGACTGATTTTGTCGGCTATCTTTCTTTTCATTGGCGCGACGTCTGACAGCGTTGTAATAACGGTCGTCATGCTGTGCATTTGTTTCGCCTGCAATCAGCTTACCGAGGCACCAATCTGGGTCGCAACCATGGCGGTATCCGGAAGACATGCGGCCGTTGCCACGGGTGTATTGAACACCGGCGGCAATCTCCCGGGGTTCGTCGGCGGCATGCTGGTGCCGGTGACTGCAAACCTGTGGGGCTGGCCAGCAGCTATAGTGACGGGCTCCGTGTTCGCGATCATCGCTGCATTACTGTGGGTTTTCATCCGGGCCGATGAGCCGATGGGCGCTAGCCAGGATTAAGTTCATGACAGACACGCTTCTTTTCGTCACAACCGCAGACCTGATTGGGATTGTTCGATGGCGGTGAACGTCCGCTTAATCCCCCGAAAGCGGACGTTAGGCTAAACTGAGCGAAAAGGTCTGCTAATGACCCGAAGCGGACATCACGGACAGATTGTTTCAGTCCTTTGTTGCTATATGGATTGTTTTCGTTCGTCCAGCAGATTTGATGACATAACTCGTTCGAAACGGTGGTATGGCAATGCCCGAAATTCAGCGTCGAAGCAAATTCTTCATGTACGTATCAATCGTCTTGCTGGTTATAGTTTTGGTTGGGTTCTCACCAACGTTTTACTTGCGTGCATTCTTCGATGTTCCTGCTATTCCGCTGTATGTTTATGGACATGGAGTCGCCCTGACCGCATGGTTCATCTGGTTCTGTGTGCAAACGACAGCAGTAAGCAACGGGAGAGTCGACTTGCACAGGCGATTGGGAGCGGTCGGCGTAACAATTGGCACTTTGGTTATTATTTCGGGCGCTGCTGCTGCGATGGGGCTTGCGCCTCGTTTGCTAGAAAAGTATGGAAACATAGATTCAGATTTTCCCCGAATCGCTGGCGTAGTGTGGGGGAATATTGGCATGCTGGTCGCATTCACCGGATTCCTCGTTGCAGCAGTTCTTAATCGTCGGAATTCCGAGATTCACAAGAGGCTAATGTACTTCGCATCGATTGGAATTATTTTGCCAGCATTTGGACGAATCGCGAAATTTCCCATGATTGATCTACCAGAGCCACCATTGGCGTTTGCTGGCTTGCTGACGTTTCTCGTGTTGCTCGGGATTTTCGACAGGACCAACAACGGTAGTGTTCATCGTGTCACGTGGATCGGCGGAATAGCATTGTTTGCCAGCCTCATTTTTTTCGGGCTTGTGGTGCCAACCACTGCGTCTGGTCGCGCGTTCGCCCTTGCGCTGACCTAATAATGGCGCCACGGCCGCTCGTGGCCGAAAGCGGATATTAATTTCGCCGGATTTCTGGCGGTCTGATCGTCCGCTATTGAATGCGGACATTCCGAGCGGATACTGACGGTCTTCAGGCGATTTCCCATAAAACAAATAAACTACCCGATTTTGCAGTATGATTGGCAGCATCACAGGGGTGGCCAGGAATCGTTCACGATTGGGCCTGAGATCCGTGACGCGAACCGCTTTCGCGAATAAACGGAAACCCTTAGAACCTGAACCGGGTAATGCCGGCGTAGGAAGAGGATTTTCGGATGTTCCCAACAACTAATGTGCGGCGAGTTTTTTATACCGCCCCTGTATTCGCCTTCCTGTCGTTCTCATTTGCTAGCGCCCTGGCAGATGAAGTCCTCGAAGAAATCATTGTCACCGCCGATTTTCGTGAGCGGACCGCCAGAGAACTTCCACTAAGCATTTCGGTTTTGGATCGGGAAACAATCTCTGCAGCAGCCGTGCAGCATTTCGAGGAGCTTGTTTTTTCTGTGCCGAACATGAACCTGTCGGGTGACGGCCATCGCGCTCGCTACTTTCAGATTCGTGGAGTCGGCGAACTGGAGCAATATGAGGGTGCGCCGAATCCTTCGATTGGTTTTCTGATCGACGATATTGATTTTAGTGGTATCGGTACGATTGCAACACTATTCGACGTGCAACAAATCGAAGTGTTGCGTGGACCGCAAGGCACACGTTACGGCGCCAACGCGCTGGGTGGATTGATTTACGTGCAAAGCGCAGAGCCGACTTCGGAGTGGGACGGTGTTGCTCAGGTCAGTGCAGGCAATGAAGATGCATTTTCCGCCGGGCCTCGCGATCGGCGGGACCGGTTACGGCGGACGGGAAATTGAAGTTTCGTGTTAGCGCTCACCATCATGAAAGCAACGGCTTCAGAGACAATGCGTATTTACAGCGTGACGATACCAACGGGCGCAATGAAACATCGCTGCGTGGAAAACTGGTATGGGAGCCAACCGAAGATTGGCAAATAGTCATGTCAGCTATCTATGCCGATGTTGATAATGGATATGACGCCTTTGCGATCGACAACAGTCTCAATGTTTTGTCGGACAAGCCCGGCAAGGACGCACAAAAAAGCAGCGGAGCGTCGGTGAAGGCGATATGGAGTGGTGCTGAGACATTCAATGTCACATCGATTACAACCAGCGCGAACTCAGACATCGAATTCGGCTTCGATGCCGACTGGGGGAACCCGGATTCGTGGTTGCCCTACACCTACGATTTTGTCGTCGACAACAACCGGGAGAGGCAAACGATCAGTCAGGAGTTTCGACTGACATCAGCTGATGCCGGCAAACTCTTCAATGGCTCAACGGACTGGCTGCTGGGTGTTTACGTCATGCAGCTCGATGACGACCTCGATAGCATGACCCGGGGAATCCTGATCGATCCGGATCCGGTATTCGGCTACACCTTTACAGTCGATGATCAATTCGCCGGTCGCTATGAGGCGCTGAATGCGGCTATCTTCGGTCAACTCGATTTTGCTATAGGAGATACGAATCACCTGGGATTTGGCTTGCGCGTAGAACGCCGTAATACTGATTACACCAACACATCTGGTCTTGCATTCAGTCCGGATGAGACGATGATCGGCGGGGAGCTAACGTTCACGCACGACTTTTCAGACTTTACTACCGGGTTCATCAGCCTCGCACGAGGATTCAAGGCAGGCGGCTTCAATCCCGGCCCCGGCGTCCCGGATGAGCGGCGGCAGTTCGCTACAGAAACAGTCTGGAATCTTGAAGTCGGTATGAAGTCGCGCTGGCTGGACGAGTCGCTGCAAATGAATACCGCGATTTTCTACAGTGACCGCCAGGACCAACAGATTCGAACATCGTTTCAACTGGTTCCCAACGATCCGGCCTCATTCGTATTTTTCACCGACAACGCGGACCAGGGGAGAACGATAGGGCTTGAGGTTGATTTGCGCTGGCTGGCAAGCGATGAATTCGAATATTTCCTTACCGCAGGCTTGCTGGATGCAGAAATTACCTCCTTTGGCACGAGTGAAGTGAACCTGGATGGGCGTAACCAGGCTCATGCACCCGCATATACATTAAATGTCGGCGGTATATATCGAAGAGCAAATGGCTTTTTCGCCCGACTGGACGTGTCTGCGCGCGACGAGTTTTATTTTGATTACAGCCACAATCAGCGTTCCAGCGCTTATGAACTCGTCAACGCCCGGTTGGGGTTCGACGCGGACCGCTGGACCGTCCAGCTGTGGATGCGCAACCTGTTTGATGAACGCTACGCCGTGCGCGGATTTTATTTCGGCAACGAGCCACCCGATTTTTCCAATGAGTTATATGTCCGCTATGGTGATCCGCGCCAGATTGGCGTGACGTTAGATATGAGGTTTTAGATATGCGAGTTGCCGTCGATATCAGTCTTTATCCGCTTGCCGATGATTTTATTCCACCAATTCAGGATGTGATAAGGAGACTGAACACCCATGATTCGATCGAAGTTGTTACTAATCCAATGAGCACGCAGCTTCGCGGCGAATATGACGACGTAATGGCGGTGCTTAGTCAGGAGGTGAAGACGAGCTTTGAAAATTCACCGAAAGTCGTTTTCGCGATCAAAATCCTGAACAACCCGATCAGCGATTGAAAAAGATAACGTGGAAGTATTGCTGGCAACGCTGACGGAGCAGGTCAGGGCGTATTCCGGCCTGGAATCCACAGCTGTTCTGTTTGCGGTCCTCTACCTGGTACTGGCGATCCGGCAAAACATCTGGTGCTGGATATGCGCAATGGTAAGTACTGCCATTTTTGCGTGGATCTTCGTTGTCGCGAAACTGTATATGGAATCCGTGTTGAATGTTTTCTACTTCATCATGGCGATTTACGGCTGGTTTGTCTGGCATTCAGGCGAAAGTGCGGACGATGATCTGCCAGTATCGGTCTGGTCGCGAAAAACTCATTTTACAGCGATCATTGTAATTGCAGTCTTGTCTGCAACCGGCGGTTTCCTGCTGACACGTTACTCCGATGCTGCGTATCCCTATGCTGATTCGGCGACGACCTTTGCGGCCATCTGGGCGACATTTCTTGTGGCACGAAAAGTGCTTGAAAACTGGTGGTACTGGCTTGTGATAGACGCCGTTTCTGTCGTGATTTACTGGTCACGCGACCTGGAACTTACCGCGCTCCTTTTTGTTGCGTATGTTGCGATGATCCCGATAGGGCTCGTCAGCTGGACCCGGTCATACCGAACTCAACAAAATAGTGCAGGGCTCGCGAGTTGAGCAGCTCGATAACCGCATACGATGCCCTGGCGGGCGTGCCTGGTTGGGATGCGGCATCGACACAGATCGATGAACTCGAAGGCGGGTTAACGAATCGTACTTATCGCGTGCGCTTGGGCGGCAAGGATTGTGTCTTACGCATCGATGCTGAACACACCAGCACGGTTCTGGCGGATCGCCCCTACGAACTTGAGATATTAAAAAAGGCAGGCGAGGCCGGTGTTGCGCCACGCGTGGTGTATTCAGAAATTGAAAGAGGAATACTGCTCACTGAGTTCCTGTCAGGACCCGTGTGGCAGGAAACCGATCTGGAAAAACCAGACTATATCGAAGCACTGGCAGATGTCCTGCGCCGGGTACATGCTCTGCCGTTGTGCGGATTACAGGTAGATTTAAATTTGTCGGCCAGGCGGTATGAAGAAGGATTACAGGCACGCCATGGCCTGCATGACTTCGCGACTCGCTGCGTTGACATTATCAGTAGCATCCCCGGTCGCGACACTTTCGTGTGTTGTCACAACGACGTTGTTGCCGGGAACATCATTGGTCTCGCGCCAGCCAGGATCATCGACTGGGAATACGCGGGTGACAACGATCCGCTTTTTGATCTGGCCTCGGTCGTTGGCTACCACAACTTCAGCAAGCAAAGAGCGCAGCATTTGCTGAGCGCCTATGCGGGAGGCACTGATTCGGCGTTAGAGGAATACCTGGCGGAACAATTGCGGCTGTATGACGCTATACAGTGGTTGTGGCTTGCATCGCGGCATCTGATCTCACCGAATCATAAGCAGGCAGCACGGCTTGAGGAGTTGCAGCAAAGAATTCGGTGATTGCAGTTCGGTTCGTAAATCAGGTTAATTCGCGGCTGTCTCAATTTATGTCTTTCATCGCAGGGCGCGGTTATGTATGACAGCTAAGACGCCGCGAATTAACCTGAGTCACGCGCATTCATCGAAAGCAATCACCAACTATTGCGCAACTCCCGCAAACGCAGAAAAATCTCTCTCGGGTCAGGCGACTCGCCAAGCTCGGGAAAAGCCTCTCGAAGGCGAGCAATAACTGACGCGTTCTGCAAGCGGAAAAACGTATTCACTTCAAGTTCCATTGCCATCGTTGTTATCAGCGCACTGTCCGGATCCTGATCCTTGTATTGGGCGAGCATTTTTTTTGCTGCTTCGTTATCCGGTTCACGATCCAAAGTAAATTCTAGGTTATTGATTAGGTAGTCATGCCCGGGAAAAATCTGCGTATTCTCATCCAGTGTTTCGAGTTGACTGGCAAATGTTTCATACAACTCTTTCGGGTGACCGCCGTTGTGGCAGTTTCCTGCACCTGCGTTGAATAAGGTATCTCCGCTGAACAACGCCGGCTGGTCGGTATGCGATAACAAACAAATATGGCTCATCGTGTGACCTGGCGTGTCGAGGCACTCGAGTTCGACAGTTTTGCCGACAGTTATGATGTCGCCCGCGCCCACGCCCCGGTCCATGTTCGGAATGCGGTTTTTCGCATTGGCGTGCGCAATGATCTTCGCTCCGGTCGCTGCAACCATCGCGCTGTTGCCACCGGTGTGATCGCCGTGCTCATGCGTATTGAGAATCTGCGTGATCGTCCAGTCGTTGTCTTTCGCGACTGCAAGACACTTGTTGTAATCCAGTGGATCAATGGCAAGCGCTTCGCCGGATTCAGGACAGGCGATCAGGTAGTTAAAATTCCTGTACGCGTTTGCGGTCCAGATTTGCTCGACTTTCATGCTGGAGTAGATTCATAAGTTGTTGAATAAGAAGGAATCATCAAGATCGTTGTCCTCATGGCGTACGATTTCCCCGTACCTGAACGTGCATGAATTTGGCTTCCGTTAGGTTTCGGAACCACTTATGCTTCGCCGTTGTCATAGCGACTACACATTGTAATCCGTTTGGGGACTTTTTTGATGAAAAACACCGTTGCTGGCGCGTTCGCCGGTTTTTTGCTCGTGGCCTGCGGCGGGCCGCAGTCGAATACGCCGGAAGATCAGGAAGTTGCAGATAGTACAGATGCCGTCGGGGAGGCACGCATATTTGATATGCCCTACCTGATGCGTGATCTGGAAAACGGTCTTCGTGTCATCATCGTGGAGACCGATTACCCCGACATCGTTACGTTGCATATCCCGGTGCAGACAGGTTCACGAAATGAAGTTGAGCCCGGCAAGTCGGGTTTCGCACACTTTTTTGAGCACATGATGTTTCGCGGTACCGAACAATATCCAGCCGATGTTTATGCCGATATTGTGAAGAAAGCTGGCGCTGATGCGAACGCATATACGACCGACGATTACACCAACTATCACATTACTTTCACTAAACCCGATCTGGAAAAGATGCTTGAGATCGAGGCAGACAGGTTTCAAAACCTGCAATACGAGGAGGCGGCGTTTCGCACTGAGGCGCTTGCAGTGAAAGGAGAGTATCTCAAGAATTCTTCCGACCCTACATCACAAGCTTACGAGCGCGTTCGCGCGCTGGCGTTTACGAAGCATACCTATGGTCATACGACCATGGGATTTATCGAAGACATCGAAGCAATGCCGGACCAACTTGATTACTCTAGGCAGTTTTTCGATCGCTGGTACCGTCCGGAGTACGCCACCATCATCATCGTTGGGGACGTTGACGCAGAAGCGACCTACGAGCTGGTTGAAAAATACTGGGGTGACTGGAAGGCTGGAAACTACAGCGTAGATATACCGGTGGAGCCTGCTGCTGCGGGGCCTGTTTACGAGCACGTCGAGTGGGAAGGTCCAACGCAACCCTGGGTTTTCATGGCGTTTCGGGGTCCGGCCTATGATCCAACTGAAAAAGACATGCCGGCAATGGATCTTATTTCATCCATCTATTTCTCTGATTCTTCCGAGCTCTACCAGAAACTGGTGCTCGAAGATCAATCAGTCGATCAACTTGTCACATACTTCCCGGATCGGAAGGACCCGAACTTACTGCTTATTTATGCTCGCCTCACAGATGAGGTTCATGCGGCGGATGTCGAAGCCGCAATAAGTTCGACGCTTGCCAACGCCAGAACGGGACTTGTCGATGCAGAGAAAGTCCGCGAGACAAAATCACGGTTGCGTTACTCGTTTACTTCCCAACTCGATAATTCAGGGAGCATTGGCAGAATGCTTGCTGGTTTTGTGCAATTTTCGCGTTCGCCGGAGACGGTCAATGAGGTGTACCGGACCTATGATGCACTGACGGCGGAGGACCTGCGTTCTTATGCGGACAGGTACTTCACTGATGCAGGGCGGGTAACTATTACGCTATCCAATTCTGCAACTATGTCCGGAGTTGATTCCCTCTCATCAATTGATGAGTTAGTTGCTGCGACGAGTAATGTGGTCGATCCTGCGACATCATCTTCGCCGGACGATGCTGCAGCTTCTGACGTTGCTGAAGAGACGTTCGCTCCGAGCGGCGACAATGTTCCGGTTTCAATCGTTGCCAATCAATCGGCTTCGTCACCGCTGGTTGATGTGGCGGTCCTGATTTATGCCGGCGCCAGTCTGGACCCGGCCGGCAAGAAGGGTCTTGCTTCACTGACTGCCGCGATGGTGACCGATGGCGGGTCTGCAACCTATCCGATACAGGAAATTAATGCGGCAATGTATCCGATAGCGAGTGGCTTCGGTGCGCAGGTAGACAAGGAAATGACTCGACTTTCGGGGCAGGTGCACAAGGACAACCTGGCTACCTGGTATCGCTATGTACGCAGCCAGTTACTGAATCCGGGTTGGCATGAGCAGGACTTCGAACGTGTAAAAACACAATTATCCAATGCGGTGCGTACCGGGCTCGTCGGCAACAATGATGAGGAACTGGGCAAGGAAGTTCTGTACAGCGAAATTTATGGCAAGGATCATCCGTACGGTTCGCTGAACCTCGGTAACAGCGGAGATATCGGCAAGCTGACGATTGACGACGTCAAAGCGTTCTATACGAAGTTTTACACTGTCAGCAACATGACGATTGGCTTGTCCGGTGGTTTCCCCGATTCATTCGCGGTGCAACTCAGTGACGATTTGCAAAAACTCCCGGCGGGCACGCGAACTGCATTCGACATACCTGTGGCATCGCCACTGGATGGAAATAAGGCGACAATCGTCCAGAAGGAAACGTCGGCGGTGGCCGTATCTTTCGGTTTCCCAATTGATCTGAAACGCGGCGATCCGGACTGGATTGCTCTGTGGCTGGCTCGCTCTTATCTTGGCGAGCATCGCAGCACCAACAGCTACCTGTTCCAGCGTATTCGTGAAGAACGCGGCATGAACTATGGCGACTATGCCTACATCGAGTATTTTCCAAATGGCATGTTCCGTTCCAATCCGGCAACAGGCCTTGGGAGGCAGCAACAGATTTTCCAGGTCTGGATTCGCCCTGTGCGCAGCAATAACGACGCGCACTTTGCCACGAGAACCGCTGTTTACGAATTGCAGAAGATGATCGATGAAGGCATGAGCGAATCGGATTTTGAAGCAACGAAAACATTCCTCTCGAAATTTGTCAGCCTGGTAACCGATGGCCAGTCACGCCAGCTCGGTTATGAAATGGACAGCCAGTATTACGAGATCGATGAATTTGCGCGGTATGTTCGCGAAGGGCTGGAGGATATGACGCTGGCTGATGTGAACAGGGTCATTCGTGAAAACCTTCACACGGACAATATGCAATACGTGTTCGTGACAAAGGATGCGGATGATCTCAGACAGCGGCTAACGGGCAACCAGTCATCACCAATGGTTTACGACAGTGAGAAGTCAGCCGAACTGCTTGAAGAAGACAAACTGATTGAAACAATTTCGTTGGGGTTCGATGACGATGATGTCATTGTCATCCCTGCGGAAGAAGTCTTCAACTAGGCGACTCTGGAGAAACGGAAATTTTAGCCTGTTACGTATAGCGTGATCACTTAGAAGCATTTTAAAAGACGTGCAAGTTGTTGATTCAATGGTCCGGCAACTGCAGTGATGCGAATTGTGTGTAGTGAGAACGCTACATGTACCCGGTTACGCTTGGAAAAGGTTTCACGAAGTGATGCGCAAATTGACTTTAATGAGCGATGCTGCGAACTTCTGTGGCTGAAATCAGTCTCCTTTCAACAACAGCAGAACAACGAGCGGATTTCTGACCAGTTTCGACGACACCTTCAGGTACGATTTGGCGGGGGACTTCAGGCCAAGACATTAGTACTGTGATGGTAAAGCGGCTCCGAAAGGAGCCGCTTTTTTATTGGGTGACTGAACTCACCACGCAGCGTGCAAAGCAAGCTGAGCTGTAGGAGCGGCTGTCTCAATTTATGTCTTTCGTCGCAGAGCGCGGTTATGTATGACAGCTAAGACGCCGCGAATAGAGCCCGAGCAATCGCGGCTAAAGCCGCTCCTACAGTTCAGCTCTGGATTCGCCTTTTTCTCAATTTCCGTGCAGCAACTGCCACACTTTCAACGGCGTCGCCGGCATATCAATGTGCTCAATATCACGGACTGATAGTGCATCCAGCACCGCATTGATCAATGCTGGTGCAGCGCCGACAGTTCCAGCCTCACCAGCGCCTTTGACGCCGAGCGGATTTCGCGGCGAGGGTATTTCCTGGTAACGAAAACTTATGTTGGGAATCCAGTCCGCCCTTGGCATCGGGTAATCCATAAATGTCGCGGTCAGGAGCTGGCCACCATCAGGATCATAAATAGCGTTCTCGCCACAGGCCTGGCCAAGGCCCTGTGCCACGCCACCCATAATCTGACCTTCGAGTATGAGTGGATTGATGACAATGCCGACATCATCCTCGACCGTATAGCGCAAAATCTCCGTGACGCCGGTCTGTGGATCGATTTCAAGCTCGCAGACATGGCAACCATTCGGAAATGTGCCGGCCTCTGGTGTAAACCGTTCGCTACCGTAAAGACCGGGCGCAACATCATCGGGTCGTTTCGAATTGTCGAAAGTTGCCAGCGCGACCTCTGTCAGTCTGGCAGTCCGGTCTGTTCCTGCAATGCGAAAAACGCCGTCGTCGAATTCAATGTCCACAACCGCGGCCTCGAGAATTTCGGCAGCCATTTTTCGTCCGTGCTCGATCACCTTTTCCACCGACAGGTACAACGAAGATCCACCAATCGCCATAGATCGCGAGCCGCCGGTACCTTCACCGGTCGGGACCAGCTCAGTGTCTCCCTGCACAATGTCTATTTGTTGCATTTCTATGCCTAGGCCGGCCGCGACCATCTGTGCAAAGCTGGTCTCGTGCCCCTGCCCGGATGATTGTGTTCCCATGAGAACGGTAACGCGACCGTCTTCCTCGAATCGCACATGCGTGTCTTCGCCGCCCATCGCGGAACAAATCTCGACATAGTAGCTCATGCCAATGCCACGCAGCATGCCGCGTGTTGCGCTGTCTGCACGCCTGGATTCGAAGCCAGACCAATCCGCACGCTCCAGCCCTGCGTTCATTAGCTTTTCGTATTCACCCGAATCATAAACGCGGCCAGCTGGTGTCTTATAAGGAAATTGCTCAGGTCGAATGAAGTTACGCCGGCGCATCTCGTCAGGAGTTATGCCAAGCTGCTTCGCCGCTTTATCCATGAGACGCTCGATAAGATAAGCAGCTTCCGGACGACCGGCGCCTCGATACGCATCGACTGGCACAGTATTGGTAACCACCATGCGTACGTCGACATAACATTCTTCGATGTCGTAACAACCCGTTGTCATGCAAGCGCCAAACCAGGGAATTATCGGGCCGGCCTGCGAACAATACGCACCAAGGTTTCCTGTAATCGAAACGCGCATCGCCTGAATCTTGCCGTCATCATCCATCGCAAAGCTGGCCTGGCTGACGTGATCGCGACCATGTAAATCTGACAAAAAACTTTCGTTGCGATCAGCGATCCATTTGACCGGTCTCCCGGTATCCATCGCGGCGTGTGCTGCGACGATGGTTTCACATTGCAGGAAAAACTTGAGACCGAATGCCCCACCGACATCCGGCGAGATAACGTGGATAGCAGCGGGCTCAAGGTTAATTGAATGAGCAATCCGGTCGCGCAAGACGTGAACACCCTGGCATCCCTGGTAAACAGTCATCTTGCTGCCGTCATAACTGATATTACAGCCACGTCCTTCCATTGCAGTGGGGGCCAGCCGGTTGTTTATGATGTCTATGTCTACAGTCTGTGCGGCATCGGCGAAAGCCTTGTCTGTCAGTTCCCGATCACCATATTCCAGGATGCCGTAACTGTTGCCGGGAACACTGTCATGAATGGGCGACGCGGTGTCGCGCAACGCGTCCGCAGGCATCACCATTGCATCGATCTCGTCCACATCGAAGCAGATAAGTTCTGCAGCATCGCGAGCGGCAGCCAGTGAATCAGCGACAATTCCGGCGACCGGTTCTCCGACGTAGCGCACGCACTCGCGTGCAAGCGGCGGTTGCTGCAATGCCGGTCGCGCCTCGGTCAATGAGCTCGGCGGCATGCCAGCACCTACGATATCGTCGATGCCCGCTGCGGTCAGGTCTTGTGCCGTATAGACAGCAATAACGCCCGTGGCCTTGCGTGCCTCGCCGACGTCAAGTGATGTGATAGTGCCATGCGCATAAGGTGAACGCAGGACGTACAGATATGCCTGGTCTGGCAACGAAATGTCATCGGTGTAGCGGCCATCACCGGTGATGAATCGCTGGTCTTCTGTCCGCCTGATCGCTTGTCCGGTACCGAATTTACCCACTGTTAATCCCGTTGTTGTTGTTATAAGGCGGTATTTTGCTGTTCCATATTCAGGAATTCAAACAAAGTTCAGCAGCGCTGCGCGTTGCGCCGTGAATAATACATGGTGCTCTGTTAGATTGTGCCCTAACAACAAGAGTTGGGTACACAAAAACTCGCCGGGGGAAATCTATGACGCCTGAAAATCGCGCTGCTTACTGGCGCGCTAACCTACGCCTCGTGACTGGCTGCATGCTGGTCTGGTTCATCTGTTCCTACGGTTTCGGTATTCTGTTTGTAGAGCAGCTCAACGCTATTCGCATAGGTGGTTTCAAACTTGGTTTCTGGTTTGCACAACAGGGTTCTATCTATGTATTCGTCGCCCTGATCTTCTTTTATGCCTGGCGCATGAACAAAATGGATCGAAAATACGACGTGCACGAGGATTAGCGGCCGATGTCCCTGCAAACATTGACATACCTGGTCGTAGGTTCGAGTTTCGCTCTCTATATAGGCATTGCCGTATGGTCGAGAGCGCACAATACCCGTGACTTCTATATCGCCGGCAAAGGCGTTTCCCCGATTGCGAATGGAATGGCAACCGCTGCGGACTGGATGAGTGCGGCATCATTTATTTCGATGGCCGGACTGATCGCGTTCCTCGGCTATGACGGTTCCGTTTATCTCATGGGCTGGACAGGCGGCTATGTTCTCCTGGCATTGTTTCTTGCCCCATACCTGAGGAAATTCGGCAAATTTACGGTGCCGGAATTTATCGCCGAGCGGTATTACTCGAAAACCGCCCGAATCGTTGCGGTCATCTGTTTGATTTTTGTCTCGTTTACCTACGTCGCTGGACAAATGCGTGGCGTTGGCATCGTATTTTCACGATTCCTGGAAGTCGATGTGGCCGTCGGGCTGACCATCGGTATGGGAATCGTTTTCGTTTATGCCGTACTCGGTGGAATGAAGGGCATCACGTATACGCAGGTTGCACAGTATTGTGTGTTGATATTCGCATATACCGTCCCGGCAATTTTTATCGCATTGCAAATTACTGACAACGCAGTTCCACAGCTTGCGTTCGGTAGCGAAATCACCGGCTCGGGCGTAAGTTTGCTGGACAAACTTGATGACATCGTGACGTCGCTGGGATTCAATCGTTATACAAGCGGAACCAAAAGTACCATTGACGTCTTCTGCATAACACTTGCGCTAATGGTCGGCACTGCAGGTCTGCCACACGTCATTGTGCGATTTTTCACGGTACCGAAGGTTCGCGATGCACGAATTTCTGCCGGCTATGCGCTGTTGTTTATCGCCATCCTCTACACGACGGCACCGGCAGTGGGTGCGATGGCTCGATACAACCTCATCAATACGATCCAGCAGGGTGAAGTCGGTGCGGTTGATGGCAATATTCTTTACGAAGAACGCCCGGCGTGGATGCATACCTGGGAGAAAACCGGACTGGTTGGTTTTACCGACAAGAACGGCGATGGAAGAATTCAGTATTACGCAGACGGCAATGACGACTTTAATGCAACCGCGGAATCTTATGGCTGGCAGGGCAACGAACTCACGGTAGACCGCGACATCGTGGTGCTGGCGAACCCGGAAATCGCTGGTTTGCCAGACTGGGTAATTGCGCTTGTCGCCGCGGGCGGAATAGCGGCAGCACTTTCGACGGCCGCAGGATTGCTGCTTGTGATATCTGCGGCAATTTCCCACGATCTGATTAAAGGCATATTTGTACCGGATATCTCGGAGAAAAAAGAATTGCTTGCGGGTCGCATCGCAGCTGCTTTCGCGATCGTGATTGCGGGCTACCTGGGATTCGACCCACCTGGCTGGGTCGCACAGGTGGTGGCATTCGCTTTTGGTCTTGCTGCGGCTTCGCTGTTCCCCGTGATTTTGCTGGGCATATTCTTCAAACGAGCGAACAAGGAGGGCGCTATTGCCGGCATGCTGACCGGCCTGATTTTTACGTATGGGTACATTGAGTATTTCAAAGGCCTGTTCCTGAAATGGGCTGGCGCACCCTGGGGTGAGAACGTAGCGGAGCAGTGGTTGTTTGGTATTTCGCCGGAGGGCATAGGCGCGATTGGCATGCTGTTGAATATCTTTGTTGTGATATCGGTCAGCTACATGACGCCTCCGCCACCGGAGCGAATTCAGCACCTGGTCGAACATATTCGGGTGCCACGCACTATCGACGGATGAGCCACGATCACGCTAAGCAGAAAGGAGATATAAAGCGCGTTCAGATTGCGCTGGCGCTGACTGCCAGCTTCATGCTGGTCGAGGTTGTCGGCGGAATACTGTCGGGGTCGCTGGCGCTGCTCGCCGATGCCGGGCACATGCTCACGGATACGATGGCTTTGGCGTTGACGGCATTCGCCTTTCGCGCAAGCGTCCGGCCGGCTGACAAGAAACGGAGTTTCGGCTATCAGCGTTTCCAGATTATCGCGGCGTTCGTCAATGGTCTGAGCCTGCTGCTGGTCGTTGGCTGGATCCTGGTTGAGGCGGTACGCCGGTTTATCGATCCACCCGATGTCATTGGCCAGACGATGCTCGTCGTCGCCGCGGCGGGGCTGGTTGTCAACATCATTGCATTCATCATTCTGCACGGCGGAGATCAGCAGAACCTCAATATGCGTGGTGCCGCATTACACGTAATCGGTGATTTACTGGGTTCTGTTGCGGCTATCGTGGCGGCAATTGTGATCATGTCGACCGGCTGGATGCCGATCGATCCGATTCTGTCGGTAGTGGTCGCAATGCTTATTTTGAGCAGCGCCTGGAAGCTGGTAAAACGCAGTGCGCACATCCTGCTGGAAGGTGCTCCGGAGTGGCTCGATGTTGCGGATATTCAGGCGAAGATAATTTCAACTGTACCGGACGTAAGCGGAATTCATCACGTACATGTGTGGTGTCAGACCCCGCAGAACCTGATGCTGACGATGCATGTTGTGCTGGACGAGAGTGTGGCGGACGTTACCGCAGTGGTACGCAGCATCAAACAAATCCTGCAAGCTGAATTTGGCATCAACCACTCAACGATAGAAGTTGAGAAAGGCGATTGCGCTGATCACTAGCAGTTTGTTGAAAAAGCCATCCATGGCTTTTTCAACATCGTCATTCGAACGCCGCTCTCGCGCATCCCTGCGCTCCACGGCATTTGGACGTCCTGTCCGGCAACGTGGTTTTCGAATGACTCGCATTTTCAATGGCTTGTAGCTATCGAAAATGCCGGCACATCCGTGTACCGGTAGCAGCCTACCGAAAAACAGAGTTTCTCAACAGGTTGCTGGAACTGATTTTTATTGATCGTCAGGTTGCACGATACCGATGTAGGGCAGCGTGCGATCGTGTTCAGCGAAATCGAGTCCGTATCCCACGATCCACTCATCACCGACGTTAAATCCCAGGTAGTCGACTTTGACATCGACCTCGGCGCTGTGTTCTTTGCGCACGAGAGTACAGGTACGAACGGATGCCGGATTGCGGGATTTCAGCATATCAATGAGGTAGTGCAGGGTGTGTCCTGTATCGACGATGTCCTCGACGATAAGCACATGCCTGCCCTCGATGCTTTTACGAACATCGAGTACGAGACGAACCGCGCCGCTGCGGATGCTGCCATGTTCATAACTCGACACCGCAATGAATTCTATTTGTCGAGGAATCGTCAGCTTGCGCGACAAATCAGCGAGAAAGATGAAGGCGCCCTTTAAAACGCCAACGAGAATCAGTTCGCCATGGTCGGCATAATCAGAGGAAATTTGTGCCGCCAGTTCAGTTACGCGAGTCTGAATTTCTTCTGCGCTAATTAATACTTCTGGTTGGGAGGTTGGCACTGTTGCTCTCTTCGCTCGACCTGATTATGTTGGCCCTATGCTAGGCCTAATGCCCGACTCGTCGCAAGGGCAGAGTCACGGTTTGGCAATGGTGCCGGATTTATTTTCAATGCCACCGCAGATAATCGCGGCAGGATGCCGCTCCCACGAAAGCAGCGCAGATCCCGTGGGAGCGGCATCCTGCCGCGAATGCGCCATGCCTTGCTCGTCTGCTCAGCCCATTCAACCGCCAGACTCAATCTCATCTTCCAGGAAGGGCGCCGGATCTATTTCAGTACCGCCCGTTCGAAAATAAATCCGGCACCTTTTCACTTTCGTAGGAGCGGCATCTTGCCGCGATTGCGCTATAACTTGCTAGCCTGACCAGCCCATTCAACTACCTGACTCAATCTCATCTTTGTGGCGAATAACCGGCCATAAAGTCCAGGAAAATATCAGCGCGAAGAAAGCAAGAGACCATACGATCACAGCGCCAGCGGGCAGGTCGGCATTGACAGAAATCAAAAGTCCGGCCAGGCATCCTGCTATACCAACACCATAGCCACAAAATATCCGCAGACCTCGCTTGCCTATATGCCGGGTCGCCAGCGCCGGAATTATCAGGCAGGCAAAAACAAGGTAGATACCAACCAGTTGTACCGATGCAGTTACTGCGAAGGCAAAAAGCGCGTAAAAACCGAAACCCTGCAATCGATCACGCATCCAAAACCAGGCGACCAGCACCAGGCCGTTAACAATTGCGACTGGCAACAACTGATCGTAATTAACCCAGAGTATCTGGCCAACCAGCAATTCCTTCAGATGCTCTCCGCCGTGGGGGTTGCCCGCCAGCAAAATGATTCCGGCGGTCGCGGCGAGAACGAATGATATGCCGATTAAAGCTTCTTGTATGTCCGGCCAGCGCCGATCCGTCCAGTGCAGAATATAGGCGGCCAGCAGTGCTGCGGAGACAGCAACGATTTGTACCATCCAGCCCTCGGCCTCCCACCCGGTCGCGCTTGCAGCAATTACGCCAAGGCCCGCAACCTGCGCAATCGCAAGGTCGATGAATATAATTCCGCGTCGCAGTACCTCCGTTCCCAAAGGCACATGGGTGCTAAGAACCAGCATACTGGCGAGGAACGCCGGAATTACGATACTCAGTTCAAATACGCTCACCGGTTATGTTCCTCCAGCATTCGAATCGTCTCATCATAGAGGCTAAACAAGTCAACCGAATTGTCTGTACCACCAATCGTATACGGCAATTTGATTTGCGGAAGTTCGAGCCGCTCCGCCAGCCACATAGATGGTTTTTCATTTTCATAGGGTGTGCGGATGACACCCAGCGGCGGATTCGGCGTGAGTTGTTCCAGCAACGCCGCAAGTTGTGCACCACTGGGCGGTACACCCGGTTTTGATTCAAGCGTTGCGACGATATCCAGATCGAGCCAATCTGCCAGATAACTAAAACTGCGGTGATGGGATGCAAGTCGCATGCCCTCAAGTTGCAGTGCCCGGTCTTCCCAGCGCTCCGTGGCATCCTGCCAACGCGCCTGAAAATCCTCCAGTCGCGCCTGGTATTCATTACTGTTACCAGCGTCCAATACCGTCAGCCGTTCCGCGAGCGCATCCGCAACGCGCCGAATATTTCCCGGGTTGAGGTGGATGTGTGGATTTCCCTGCGGATGTACGTCGCCTTGCGCGCGATCGATGCTTTTCGGTATCTCGAGGCGACGAACGAAATTTGCAGCAAGAAAGTAGCCTGGGTTGCCAGTCTGAATTTTTGCATTACCGGAGCGACGCAACAAAAGGGGTAACCAACCGATTTCGAGATCCGCTCCTGTGCAAACAACAAGGTCGGCGCGTCGTACAGCGGCGATCAGGCTTGGCCTGGCCTGCAATCGATGCGGGTCCTGAAACGCGGTGGTCGCAACAGTAATTTCTGCGTTATCACCGGCCAGCTCCTCCAATAGTGAGCCCCATTCGGGTTCACAAACAAAAATCTCGAGTGCACTGGCGGCGATCGGCATCAATAAAATCAATAAAAACATCGTGAATCTATGCATGTCTCCGCCTCTAGAATTCATGAGCGCCATGAGCGCCAATGCTCATGATGTATTGCATCGACCATTGCTGGTCTGATTCAGATAGGACCTGGTCATGGATGTATTGCATGCGCAGGCGACTGAACTCACTCAACGACCAGTCGATCATCAGTGAGTCGCGCTTCGAGACGCGTCCGGGATCTTCAAGTATGGTGCCCGCAAATAACGGGCCGTTGTCTGCGTCGACTTCATCGTGCCGGTAACCTGCTCGCCATCGTTGCATGAACTGCCATATACCCTGCACGTACCAACCGGTCTGGCTGCCGTCGTACAACATGCCCGCAAATGTTCCATCCTCGGACCTCTTGAAGTACTCGGCCTGCACCTTGAGGTTTTTCTGTGTCGGATTGCCATCCGGTGCCCACTTCCAGACGAAATCAATCGTTGCAAGATCACTGTCCCCGGAGAACGATTCACCCGGCGTGCCGCTTTCGCGATTAATCACATCAGCCGACAGCCACGACAGACCCACCTGCCAACTGTTACTCAGGCCGATGTCGCCGCCAATATTCGTAAATAATGTGTATGCGCCGGGCGATGTTTCACTATTCGCCGTTGCGGGAAATCCTCCACCCCAATTGAGCTCCGTACCCAGTTCGACGAGCAGGGACGTCGGCGCGACCCAGCGCAGCTGGAGTCCGTCCGCAACATACTGGCCGCCAAAAAAGGCCTGGTAGGGCAGAGGCCTGTCGCTGAAGTCATCTGCATGGCGGTGAAATTTGTTCAGGTATCCGGCTTCGGAGAAATACCGACCACCGGTGAGCATGAAACCGCTTGGCAATGAAGTGGTTTGTATCCAGACCTCTTCGAGTTCGAGCGCAGTTTCTCCATCTTCACTGGCAATTGCCAGTGTCAGGTTGCCGTAAAAATTCGAATCGATACTTGCCTGCAAATTGAAATCAGATTCGCCAAGCGAGAATCCGGCCCCGCCGGGACCCAGTTCGCCGCCCGGGATGAATCCGGGAATCTCGGTCCACCCGGGATCAACATTCGAATATCCGGCAACGAATACAGAGCCGATCGCTGGATTGAAGGCATTAGGCGACGCGGCACCGGATGTCTGGTCGATTGCGGTTTGCTCCGCCAGTTCGATTGCATCATCGGCACTGCGCTCTGCACCGCGTGCCAGGCGCTCGGCTTTGGCAAGTCGCGCCTCGAGATCGTCGATCCGCGCATTGTAATCCTGTTGAACTTCGATCAGGAGTCGCCGCAGTTCGGCGACCTCATCGGCAAGTTCTTCCGCATGAATTGGCAACGCCGGCGCTATGAGCACCAGGATCGCCAATATTGGCCTTAAAATTTTCATTTGATACGTCACTCTGTTGATGAGGCTGAGAGGACTATTTCGTCGATTCTGCCGTATCAGATGTCAATCACATGGAATCAGTTCACTGTGATTTCATCGCTGCATAAATTAATTACCGCGTTGTCAGAGTGCTGCGGGTGGACCACGTTGCCGAACGACAATGTCGTGGAGAGATTCAAATTCAATTTCCTGTATCGCACACCGCGACAAACCAGGAGCTTCCGGATCCATAGTGGCAGGTATATCCACACAGGCAGATGCCAGCTGGCTGGCCGCAATACATGAAGTACAAGTCTGGTTTTGCGGTGCGCTGGCGTCATGCTCGTAAGCGTGCGCTAGTCCGGCAAATTGTGCCGCAAGCAACAAGAACGCCAGCAGGACGCTGGGAACGAGTGCTCTCTTGTCGCGAAAACGGCGCATGCAGGGACTATAGCGCTTTGCGTCTTGGCTGTTAATAGGGGTATATGCGAGGTTGCTGACTATTGACCGACATTGCGTAAGTCATTGATAAAACGGGATAGTCGAGTGTTGGCTAATCCAGCGGGAAGCCGGCGCTTGCCAGCAGTCGGGCACTGTTCTGAAAGTGTTCACGGTCCTCGTAGATCAGGACAACCGAGAATTCCCCGACGCCCTTGCGAAACCAGTCGAGCTGCAACTCAGGAGAGCGTTGCTCCAGCCGGTTTACGAATGCCGCAGCCCGGTAGGGCTCGGCAAAACTGACCAGCGTCGACCTGCCGAGATCAGAATAGAGGTGTTCACCAGGGCGCGGCTGCGCCAGGCGATCGCCGAGTACATAGTTCAAATGTCGAAAAATGTAGTTGCTGTACCAAAGTGCGCCAGAGGGGATATTCGATGTATTCGATGCGATTCTTTCCGGACCGTAATTGTATGCGGCCAGCGCCAGGTGCAGATTGCCATCAAATCGTTTTAAAAGTTGTTTGAGATAGCGTGTTCCGGCATCGATGTTGGTGCACGGATCGTATAATTCGGCCAGCCGGTGGATACCAAGGTCGTTGGCAGTGCCTGGCCACAGTATTTGCATTACGCCGTGGGCATTCGCACGTGAGCGCGCCGTTGCGTCAAAATCACTTTCGCCGCGCGCGACCGCCAGCAACAAAGTCTCGGGCACATCATAGGCGATGGCCGCGGCGCGAAAACAGCTTGCATGCGGAAACTGGAAGCTGGGTTTCAGGGTTGTGTCTTTTTCAAGATACTGTTGCCAGGCGACGTCGGCATCCACAACGTTGCCGATGGCAGCAAGCGCAGCGCAAGATATCGAAAGCGACGCCAGTATCGACAATAACGTCGCAGTTGAAAGCCGACAAAAACTCATGAGTCGGACAGATCAAGACCGGTCGCTGCCGATATCTGCGCGAGTTTCGCATGGCGCTCCGCGTCATCGTCATAAGCAAAAGCAACTTCATACACGCCAGGTTTTATTTTGACGACCCGGTAATCAATGCCAGTCACTCTCTCCAGTTGAGAGACGAATCCATTGGCTGCTATCTCGCTGCGGAACGGGTTCCAGAATGAATACCACTGCAGTTCATTTAGCAATGGCGATTCCGCGAGGCTGGCGGTGGATTCATCTGCATTGGCAAGCATTGCCGAATCAGTATCGGCGAATTGCGGCTCAGAAGTTTCTACCTCATGCTGTGATTCTTCTATCTGCGGTTCCACGGCGGTAATGGTTGAGGCAATGTCAGTTAATAGATTTTCGCCAGGATCGTCGGCGACAACGTCCGTGTCCTGTTTTTTTGCCATGAGTTTTTCGACTGCAGCATCAAAGCGCTGCTGGGCGATCACAGCATCTTTCGCATGAAACTCCGGCACGCCCATCACCAGCAGGATGACAGCGATTGATGTGGCCGAGCCGATGAGGAATCCGAGTATTCTGAACATTCTTTTGTCCTCAATAGATACTTTTGACGCGAATGCTGCGCCAGTCTATGGCGCCTTGCCAATGCTCGGTAACAACAGCAAGCTCTTCCAGCCAGCGCTTCAGTTCGGTTCCCTCCAGGCCACTACGCACAGATGCCGAACATCGTTTGGGTAGTCGTTCGATATGCTGTGCCAGTGCACGCGCCGCCTTTGTGTCCGTTGCAGCGACGACATAGTAAGTGTCCCTTTCAGGTTGTAATTGCCAGCTGTCTGCGACCGCCCAGGAGCTTGAAGGAAGAGACTCCAGGGGCAGGGGAAAGCGTATTTGTTTGTTAGTGCGGGCGATCTTCGCGCTGGTGCGTTGCGAGCAGGTTGCATCGGCGAGGCGCACAAGACCGTGGTTCAACTGGTGATTGAGGAAAAAGACAACCGCATCAGCGGTTGAGCCGACCTGCAACGCGTAACAATCATCGCCTGCAAATGAGTAGCTGCTACTCATCTCGCGCGACGTTCGGTAGCGGTTGTTTCCTGCGGAGCACGACCGCACGTTGCGCAGCTCGACTATTTGTAATGTATCAAGAAAACTGGCGTCAGCTTTTGCCATGGTAATGCGCACTTCAGGTTCCAGGGCTGCTGCCGAGTATTTTTCCGGTATGCGTATGTACGCGTTCGAGCTTAATGTCGGCATATCGGAATCCGCGTCAACGGGCGTAATCGTAATCCAGTACTGAAATAGCTCATCGTCGATCTGATGTGCCTTGCCTGCCAAAACGGCATTCGCGTTGGCTGCGGTGGTCGAGTATTGGACCGCACGATAGTCCGCCAGGTTGTTAGTGATCAGTTCAATCATGCCAGTCGTGCCGATCGCTGGATCTGTGCGCGCGTTTTCGTTTCCAGCGGTTACGACATATTCGCCAGCGGTCTGCCGCAACAATGTGCAGCCAAGATCATGTGCCAGGTGTGCAGCCAGCAGGTCGGTTTGAGTTTCATCATAGGGGGCGCCACGTTGACCGCGAAAGGAGAGGTCTGTATCAGGCTGTCGCAGGAGGCGGCGTTGCGGTGTGCTTAGTGGACCGTGCCAGGAGCGGCTAAAGCCGGCGACCCAGGTTCGGTCTTCAATATCGAGTGCACGAACCTCTACGGTAAGTGATCCGGCGCGGTCTTCAGTCAGCTCGATGCCAATGTAATAGTGAACATCGTCCTTCGTACAATCGATATTGCCGGTTACAGTCCCGGGCGCGCTTCGCTCCGGCTGCCATGCGATGCGGATACCAGGGACATCTGCCAGGGAATTTCGCAGGCGATCACGCAGCGCCAGGGCAAGCTTGTTGCTTGCCGATTGTGGATTCTCATCGGTCATCACGACGAACCTGAGCAACTCGTTCCTGAACCGCGGTTGCGTCGTCAGTTGCTGACTGACGTAAGGCATGAGGTCGCGACTTAGCCACGATTCCAGGTCGACCTGTCGTGATGCTGCATTGCCATAGCCGGCCGCAAAAACCAGACAGGCGAATACCAGGCTTTGCTTTACTGAAGACATGTCACCGCTCCAGGCGCAGATCGCCGGCGGCACTGATGATCAGGGAGCCACCCTCGTGTTCAGCCAGGTATTGATTCAGTTGCTGTGACATGCCGCTCGGCAAGGTCACACCCCATTTGCGGTCCGCCGACTGATTGCCGTGGTTACGACGATAGGCAGCTGTTACCCGATCCGGCACAGTTGCTACATCCATTTCATGGAACTGTCCTGGTAACGATGCTGGCCAGAAGCTCATGTCGTTGTTATCGATACTCATGCGTACCGACTTGCCCGCCGTGATCACGTAAAGACCGACCGAGTTTTTCTCAACGAGCCGTGTCAGGGCAAGATCAGTTTCGAAGCGCAACGTAAATCCCTTTTCTACCGGTTGCGATTCGACAGGCGGGGTTTGCGGCAAAACCTTAGGTGCTGATTGCGGTGTTGGCCGAGCTCGCGGGCGCTGCACTACGATGGTTTCTTCCTTAACAACGACCTTTGCCGGTGCAGGTCGTGTCAATTTGATTTCAACAGGTGGTGGTGACGGTTCTTCTTCGACCGGCAGTTGCTGCGAGTCAATGGGTGGCGTTGGAACCGGTTTCACTGGCGCCAGTGGAATGCTTTGCACCAGTGCAAATATGGCGACGAGGCACAGCGAGAGAATCGCCATGAAACGCATCACGTCGGTTTGCAGATCGGCAGCACCGCCGGCATCAGCATCAGCGCCACGATTGAGCGGATAGAAAAGTGGCGATCTGTTCATGACTCGTTATTCTTTAAATCAGGTGTCGCCGAACCCGTTTCGGGTTTCGCCAAATGCTGTTCAATGCGTTGCAGCGACTCACGCATAATTGAGGTGTCAACGCGGGCTGCCTGGTCATACTTTTGCTGTAACAAGGTGCCGAGCGTCATCGCTTTGTAAATACGCATCAGGTAGCCGCCGATGCCGCCGAATATCGTTGTCGATAGTGCCAGCAGGATTCCACCGTCCACCATTCTCTCGAGCATGGCAAAAGCGCCAAGCTGGATTACAGTGTCGGAATTGCCCAACGCAAAAATCAAAGCGCTGCGCATGCCGATGGCAGTCCAGATTACGCCGGTGCCGAAAAAGAGTGTCGTCCACATATCCGTCAGGTGATCGAGTTGCACGATTTCGGTTATGGGTCGCCCGGTGTTGAGATATGAACGCAGTCGGGAAAGGCTGAAAAAATAGGCGATGAGCACTACGGCGAAAACCGGTATGGATAAGCCGAGATTGCTATAGGCCCAGTCCAGCCACGGCCGAAATACCGAACTTCGATCAACGGAGAACGAGACGAGCTCGCTGCGCCGCAGAATATAGAGCAGGGCGCTTGCACCGACCGCAGAACCGAACATGCCGGTCGTGAGGCCCTCGAGAAAGCGCTCGCTACGCATCGCTGCGATCCTTACTGGCCCGCTGCGCATGCGGTACAGGTCGCCTCGAGCACGAGTTCGACTTCCTGGTACAACTCATCAGCGCGGTAGTAACCGGCGCTGTCCAGGCTGACCTTCAGCAAGCCACGCTCCTTGTCAGTTAACTCACGCTCCATGTTGAGCATGACCCGGTCTCTCCTGGGACAGGTGTGCGTGCAGTTGTTGTAATCGCTTTGCAGTGATACGAATTTCACGTTGAAATACCGGTTGTAGTATTCCTTTGCCTGGCGCTTGCTCAAAAGACCTTCGTCACTTGACCAGACCAGGAACTCGCTGAAGATACGCTTGTTTTCTGCTTTGGGATCACCCTCGGCGATACTCAATAAGTCATCGTAGTAGCGATCAAAGTGCTCAGCACAGCCGTTATTCAGGCTGCTCTGCACGGCACTCATTGCCGAGGCCAGATTCTTGCTTTGCGGGCCATTGCAGGGCGGCGGTGACGTCGCACAGGATGCGAGGATGAGGCTGCCTGCAATGATCAGCAGCAAGCTGTAGATGTAGCCATGGTTGGCAGTTGCTTTCATGGTCAAACTCCTGAGATTCGTTGTTTAGTTTTCCAGCGGGCTGCGATAGGCCTGCTCAAAGCTTCCTGGCGGCGGCCCGGCTATTTGTATCTGGCTGGCTTCATCACCGAACAGGATTGACTTCACACCACCAACCACTTCCATCATTTCGGGCGTGATCGCACCGAATGACTGGTTCAGTTGTTCTATTAATGTGGCGCGTGTAATTTCTTCACGGGTCCTGGCGATTAGCTCGCTGGTCTCTTCCATGTCGAGATATATGTCTGAGGCGAGTACCGCCAGTGACTGGTCGCTCTGACTGCTGGATGAGGCGACCAGTTGGTAGTACTGGCGAAACCTCTCGCTAAGTCGCATGCCGGAGCGGCCACGCATGGTCGGCGCGGGCGCATCGTTGCCTTGCGGGTTTCCGCCCAGCAATGTTTCCTGCAAAGTCCATGAAGTCATCTTGTTGCCAAGCTCGCTTCGCAGTCGTTTTTCGAGACTGAGGCGGGTGTTGTTAACGGTGTGTTCCATGTCAGGCAGACGCTGTTCCATGATGCCGAGCATGTCGAGATATGTTGAGCCGAGTTGTTTGGCGAGCCGCTGGCATCCGGGATCTGACTCGGCGCCATCGCACTTGCTCTCCTGGTAAAGCTGTTGCTGTTGATCAAGGCGACCGATTACTTCCTGCAGGCCGGTCTCCATCTCTTTCGCCACTGAACTGGTCTGGCGCAGGTCTTCGACCACAGTAGTTGGGAAGAGGCGTATGGTCGGCGTGTCTTTCGCCTGCGCCTGTGCCGAAACGAGCATTGCAATAATCAGTGAAAAACCCGCAACGCGGACAAAGGCATTGATGATCTGGACTCGTAGAGGTTTCCTGTTACGAGGTCGATCAAGGAAAGCGGTCATAACGCAATCTCCCATTCGATAAGTTGGTGTTACCGGTGGGTGTGGCTGGGCAAAGCCGCTACGCACCGAAACTGCTTTTAGTTTCGATTACGTTAACTGTATGTGGCTGAACGCTGGCTGAATATCAGATAAATGCGGCCCAGATCGGTGCTGTTTGTACTTGTGGAGGCTCTGGCCCGACCGTACAGTCAGCGTCAGAAGGGATCTGGTTTGTACGGCAGCTATTACACAAAGCGGTCGTTCATATCACGTGAAAACTATGAAAACGAAAGGCAGCCAACGGCCACAAGCGGTCAGTCGAGCGAAGACGATACCAGCTTGAGCTTGTACGTATCGACCTTCATTCGGCGCAATCGCTTGACTATCGATTGTCCATAAACTGCGTCAGCGTATATTTTCCAGGTCCAACCAGATAAACAACGATACAGCAGAGGAAGAGGAAGATGCCGTATTCCCAGCCACCGTCGGGTTTGCTGGTGTAATTCCAGCCGTTTTCAAAATGTACGGCACCGGCACCGAAGGCCACTGCGCCTAAAAATGGAGTAATTAGCCGGGTCTTAATACCGAGAATAAGCAGTATTCCGCCCACCCATTCAATTACGGCAGCGGGTGGCGCGAACCAGCCTGGAATCATGTTGATCTGCCAAATCGTGTGCGCTTCGAATACTCCCATGGCGTTTTTGATTCCAAACGTGAATACTTTCAGATAGCCGTGAGCAAGAAATACGATTCCCAATGAAACGCGTAAGATAAGTAGACCAACATCAAGTTGTTTCTCTTCGGTCATATGCCACTCCAAGCATTGTTAGATGAACAAATTTTGATCTTACCGACGGCGAAATTACCACTGTCAATCCGTACCCATTGAGTGGCCGCCTTGGGTCACAAGCAGACCTTTTAATCGATATTACCTCAATGGCCGCTTTCGGTTGCTGACATTCAGATTGCGCCAAATGTACCTGAACGACAGGCGGCTAACGGCCAGAAGTTGCCTCTCAAATCCGCCTACTTCCGGATTGTCGGCGGTTGCTGACTCGTGAAATAGGTCATCGAGATACCCAAGTATTTCGCCAGCACTCAAGTCGGCAGGAATCGGGAAACCCGCTGGGCGACTCTTTCCATCTCCGCCAACCAGCAGGACATTCCAGCCCTCAACCGTCGATTCGACGACTACCTCACGCCCATATACGTCAAATCGCAATTTGCTCATAGCAATATACCTACCTGGCAGGCTGCTTTCGGCCAGTAGCGGCCCTTGGCGGGTGGGATAATTCAAAGAGGCTCGGGTTGGTTTACGCTTTCGTGTGAAGCCCAAATTATTGCCTATACTTTAGAAGTTAGGATTTAGGCTGCTAATTGGGGTTTCTAATGATCATTTCAAATCCGTGGGCAATGGCAATTCTTGGCGGCGCAATGATGGGATTGTCCATTTCAATTTTGCTTTTTTTCAATGGAAGGATCGCGGGTGTCGGAGGAATAACAGGTAATCTTCTCCAACCAGTGCGTGGTGATGTGGCGGGTAATGTTTCTTGCCGGAATTATTATTGGGGGCACTTTCTTGGCTGCAGCAGAGCCCCGTTTATTCAATCTGGATGGTCTTTATCGCTCGGAAATTGCCGTAGTGGTATCAGGCGTTGTCATGGGATTTGGTGGGCGCATGGCAAATGGCTGTACCAGTGGCCATGGTATGTGCGGGATTTGCCAGATGTCAAAACGATCCCTGGTTGCCACAGGCGTTTTCTTTAGTGCGAGCGAGGGCTTCCAGCATCCAGAAAATCAATCGCCTCTGCGAATTGTCGTGCGCCAGGATTGGCGTGACCTAACTTCGGAATATCCATTAGTAGAGTATTTTCGATACCACTTTTTCGATACGAATTATGTGCCTTTTTGGTTTCACGACGATTAAAGTCACCGCTTCCAGTCACAAAAACAAATCGATTCAGTTTAACTTGCTCGATTCGTTTAGGCGTTTCATTTCCCCAGAAATTGACACCGCAATTGTAAATTGCGCCCTTGAATATGTGCGCGTACTCCGGAGCTACAATGCTCGCCACTCGACCGCCACCGGACAGGCCTGATACGTAAACGCGTTTTGCATCAATGTTGTAGTCTCGACCAACAAGCCGGGGGCCCAGGATAGCGTGGACGATTCTGATAAAGCCATCAATTTTGTTGCCGGAGTTATTTGCACTGACCCATATCAGGTTTTGATCGCCCATTACCGATTTCCATTGACTCGGGATTTGGCCGGAGTTGCTGGGGCTAACATAGACCATCAATCCCGCCGGTTTTTCCGGGTCGTAACTATTCGGAACATAGACATTCCACTCTATTTGTAGATCGGTTTCTACGACGTTCTTGAAAATCTCGGAAGACTCTGCCCCAACTAGTTCATCAACAGTAGAGACGATTTTAAACTGCCCAACCAGAGGTTCCGCTCGCACCTCCCCGAGACAAAATAACAATAGGAACATTACGATGATCCGAGGTGCGTTAATTTTTTGTATTGAACGGATCATTGCAAACTCAGATGCCTCATATCAGCAATTTAGCGTCTTATGAACTGAGTTTCCATAGGAAAAACCGGTGAGCTTGAAGTGGCCAGTACAACACATACCACGTTGTATTCAGTCGAGGGATTCGACCAAATGTCCGCTTTGGGTCAAAAGCGGCCTCTCATCAGCTTAACATCTGAGAGGCTGCTTTCGGGGTAAAGCGGCCGCTCGCCACTCACCATCATCAGTGGCTGCTTTCGGCCAGAAGCACACTCGACTATCCTCAGGTGACCCGACTATCCGCCGGATACTCGATCTCGACCACTGCTGTAAGATCGGTTTAGCAGTCGACATTCGGAACTAATCCTAACGCTTACCGAAGATCCTTGTCTCCGGATACAATCGAGGCGTAGTCTTTTGGTTCGTATGCGAAAATCAATTCTTTGAGCGGTGCAAAGAATCCGGTCTTGCGTAGCGGATTCTTGCCTAAATCTTTGACTAGCTCATCGTGATAGTGCAGACCGTGAGCGATTAGTCGCGCACTTCGGGCTGGACTAAACGGCATCCAAGACTGCTTCCAGGCCTTCATTTTTTCAATATTTTGGCTCATTTCTTCGGTAGAAGGTAAATGTACATTTCCCTTTAAGACATTTGCGAGCCAACAGGCCTGAAGGCTGTGAGTCAAAATACTTGTAATCGTGGATGCCCGGCCAACAAAAAATAGAGCCGGCACTTTGGGATTCATAATGTGGCGATAGAGGTAAAATCCATCGTCTCCGGAATCGAGTCGCGCCCAAACGTCTGGGGACACAAAACTAAAATCGGTTTGCCAGCCTGTTGCCAGGATTACAGTATCAAGATCCAATGCGTTCCCTTCGTCAAGCTGTATGCCATTTTCTGTGAATTTTTCTACGCTCGTCCGGTGTAGGGCGATGTGCCCGGTCCGAGCGAGCCGAAAAAATTCGGGCTTGGGAGCCTGGGTTGATTCACCGAATGCATCGATCTCTATGGGCAATTTGGGAACCAGACTAACGCGGGTCCCGAATCGTGAACCCAGCCGGCATTGAAAGTAAAAAAGCGTTTCGACAAGTCGCCAATAAAACCAAGCCAACGGTTTGCCAATGCTATGCATCGCGCGCTCGATCGGTGTCGTATCCTGATACACGGGTATAAGGGTGCTGCACAGCCGATTTAGTAATCCCCATTTGAAAGGCAGTATGCCTCCCAGTTTCTGTGGGATCGGCCAGTGTGGATCGCGAAAAATCAGATGAGTCTCTGCAGCTACTTTGGCCGCCTCCAAGGCTGCATCAGTTGCGCCTTTTCCGTATCCGATAATGGCTACCCGCTTGCCTTTAAGTTGCTCTTCCGATTTGAGCAAGGAATTGTGCATGACCTCACCATGAAATGTGTCCCGCTCTGAAAAGTCTGGAATGTTGGGAGTATCGGAATACAAACCAATACAAATCACGACCAGATCGAAATGTTCTACATTGGTTTTGCTTTCATTTACTGATGTGATCGTCCATCGGTCATCAGAGGAATCGGCCTCGGCCAGACTTGTTACCTGCGTATTAAAACGAATTCTTGAAATAATCCCATGGTGCTCAGCATAGTCCTGGAGATACTTCTGAATAATCGGACCAGGAGTGAAATCCGGAGTCCCTTCCGGTAATGGCCAGTCTGGAAACTCATAAAGCTCACGTTGGACCTGCGCACCAAAATTTAGGTAACCATCGGACCAGACTCCACCCAGCACCTCATTGCGCTCGAATAGTATGCAATCGAAGCCGTTGCCGATCAGTTGTCTTGCAGTACACAGACCAGCCACTCCAGCCCCGATAATGGCGACTCTATTAGTATGGTTAGTTTTCACCTGCGAATCACCTTGAATACGAAGTAAAAAACAACAGAGATCAACCAGAGTCCAAGGACGTATGCGCCCATCAGTATCCACAGACCGCCAGTCCAGAGGGTAAAGTTGAGCGCAGCAAGTCGCACGCTTGAAGTCGCAGAATTCGTGCCGATGGCTACTACTTTGGACAAATAAACCACATGCAAAAGACTAATAAACAGCCCCATCAACGCCCCAACTAAGAAAAAATCAGTCATTGGTATTCTACCTCGCTTATTACCAACCGCTCTACATGCGGTCAGCTCCGGCAGTCATCGTCTTATCAGTTAACCTAGCATAGGGCCAAGAGCGCTCATGCAGTAGTTAACGTCGTATATGGACTCCTCCTCGTTTGCAAGCAAGCTGTATTTGGCAATCATGGCACGACTGCATACGTATATTCGGCCTCATAAGTTGGCATTCATACGTTGATGCCGGGCCATAATGGTTTATTCGCGCATCAGCTCCCAATCGCTTTGTCGTACTTTACGTACGTGGACGTTGCCGGGTTTAGCTGACGCCGGTCTAACCTGTTTGCCATCATTCAGTTTGCTTAAGCAATCGTTTTAGAGGATCTCCTTTATTTATCCTGCCTTAGCTTATCGCATAGTCAGGATCGTAATCAGTTTCATTCCTGAGCATAGCCCAAGCCATCCGAGCGGTCTTGTTGGCTAATGCCACCGCCGCCACGTTCGGATGTTTCTTGTTCGCGATGTTGGTCACCCAGCGACTGAGCCGATCGTCTTTGTGTGTCGCTCGAGCCACCACCGCTCTTGCTCCGTGGATCATCAGCGTTCGCAGATAAACATCACCGCGTTTACTGATGCCAAGCAGCCGATGTTTATCACCGGAACTGTGTTGTTTGGGTGTGATACCTATCGCTGCAGCCATCTGCCGACTCTTGTGATACTGCCTGGCATCTCCCACTGTGGCGATCATCGCCGTGGAGATCATCGGACCGACACCACGCAGTTGCTGCAAGCGCACACAGTCTTCGTTGTTATCGGCCAGTCGTTTGATCAATTGATCCATCTCGCACACGCGATCATCCAACCCCAGCAAGTCCTTCCACACACCCTGCAGCAATGCGCGGAAGTCACCCGTCAACCCGTTCTCTGCATCTTCAAGCCAACACGGGATCGCAGCACGCAGTGAACTCAAATGCTTCGGTGCCACCAAACCGTACTCAGCTACCAGCCCACGGATCTGGTTGGCCTTGGCCGTGCGTTGTGTCATCAACTCAGCCCGGATGCGGTGGGTGGCCTGGATATCCTGTTGCGCAACCCGCTTGACTGTCACAAAGCGCATGTTCGGTCGGCTCATTGCTTCGCATATCGCCTCCGCGTCCTTGGCATCGCTCTTATTGCTCTTCACATACGGCTTTACAAACTGTGGCGGAATCAACTTCACCGTGTAACCTCGTGACTGCAACTCCCGACCCCAGTGATGCGCGCCCGCACAGGCTTCCATACCAATTACACAACCCGGCTCCGTTTTATCCAGCAATACTTTGAACCAATGGTGACGCTTCAGGCGCCGCTTTAATATCGTCTTGCCGTGACGATCAACACCGTGCAACTGATAAACATTTTTTGCCAAATCGACCCCAACTCTACTAAGCTTCATATCGGACTCCTTCTCTTCCTGTCACTGAAAAAATAAGCTTCTTTCAGTCTGGCACATTGCGATGCCGTTAA